>Ga0208824_1003378_pt1 | contig 11067 bp, 9 predicted proteins | sample AD_JPNTR3_MetaG_FD_184447 | JGI IMG/M metagenome (GOLD analysis project Ga0208824, IMG submission 184447) | Active sludge microbial communities of municipal wastewater-treating anaerobic digesters from Japan - AD_JPNTR3_MetaG (SPAdes) (version 2) | ecosystem: Engineered > Bioreactor > Anaerobic >...
GAAATGAGGCTTTAAAGTTACTGATGGAAGAACCTATTGATTTGATATTGTTAGACATTCAGATGCCTGACATGGATGGCGTTGAGGTGGCACAATTGCTTCGCGCTAATCCCAAGACAAAGCATATACCCATCATTTTTGTTTCTGCCATTGCCAAGAGCGAACGCCCCTCGCTCGAGGAGTTTGAAACCGGGTCGTTTGATTTTATTCCAAAGCCATTAGATATTGAAGAGACACAGAAAATAGTTTCAATTTTTGAATTCGGTTGCCGCTATAAACTAAAATACAGAGAGCAGGAAGAAAAACTGAAAAGACTGAACGATCATCTTGATAAATTTCTTTACATCCTCTCGCATGACTTAAATGCACCATTGCGTGCCATTGAGAATCTTGTGCAGTGGCTTGAAGAAGATTTGCAATCACAGATTTCTGATGAGAGTAAAGAAAACATTGGACTGCTTAGAAACAGAGTAGCCAAGATGAAATTACTTCTTGATGGCTTGTTACGATATGCACGTTCAGGTAATACAAAACATCATCAGGATATGATTTCACCTGAAAAAATGATCAGACAAATTGTAGCTGAGCTGCAGGGTGATAGAAAAGTATCACTGAATATTGATTCTTCAGTTTTAGAGATGCAAACAGACAGGACAGCATTGCAACTTGTGCTGAAAGAGTTGATTCAAAATGCCATATTTTTTAATCCTTCCGATAAAAGTACTATTGACATTTCTGTTTCAGAGAAAAATGATTCTTATGAATTTGTTGTTGCTGATAACGGCCCCGGAATAAAACCACAACATCAAAAAATTATTTTCGAACTTTTTCAAACACTTCCAGCATCGGTAGTACCCTCATCAGGTGTAGGTCTTAGCATTGTGAAGAAGGTGGTTGAAGAATATGGTGGAACTGTGTGGTTTTCTCCAACTGTAAAGTGCGGTACAGAGGTTCACTTTAACTGGAAAAAATCTAAGATTTAAAATCCTGACAGCCGTGCTTTTATTGTACTTGCACCAACAGTAAAGAGTACAAGACTGATAGTGCTAATAGGCATTAATATAGCTGCAAACAATGGCGAAAGTGTACCGCTGACAGCAAAGGCTAATCCAACAAAATTATAGAGTAAAGAAATAATAAAGCTGATGATAATTATCGTTACTGCTGATTTCGATAAATTAATCAGTTCCGGTAGTTGACGTAATGCAGTAGCATCCATAATAGTGTCGCTTGCAGGAGTAAAGTTATTGGTGTTGTCGGTAACGGAAATTCCGGTATTTGCTGCAAGCAGAGCACCTGCATCATTCAAACCATCACCAATCATTAGCACATTTTTCTTACTGTTTATTAAATCAATAATGTAGTTTCTTTTATCTTCAGGTTTTTGATTAAATCTTAATTCGGCATTACCCAATAAGCTGGTCAGGTTATTTCTTTCACTTTCGTTATCACCTGTAAGTACCACTAAACTATGGTTGTGATTCAGTTTATGAGATATGGTGTTCAACCCATCACGATAAATATTACTGAAAAGAAATTTACCCTTTTTAAAGTTGTCAATATTGATAAAAACTGCTGTTGCATTTTCCTCATTTTCATTATTTACTTCTGCCCAGTCGACTGTTCCGGCTTTAATGTTTTTATTATTTATTACTGCACTAACGCCTTTACCGGCAACCTCTACAAAGTTGTTGCATGGATAAAATTTATTGGCTTGCAAATGTTGTTGCAGTAATTTGCTTAACGGATGTGATGATTGTCTGAATAGCGATAATAGCATTGTTTTGTCCACATCATCCAGCGGATGTCCATGATAACTTATTTCAGAAACATTGTTCTTGGTTAATGTTCCTGTCTTATCAAAAACTATAGTGTCAGCATCAGCAATTTTTTCGAGTACACGATAGTTGCGCATGTAGATTTTATTTCTACCCAAAATGCGTAGGATGTTTCCATAAGTAAAAGGTGCAGATAAAGCCAATGCACAGGGGCAGGCAATTACAAGCACTGCTGTAAATGCATTAATGGCTTTATGAACATCTGTATTCCACCAATAGATAGCAGCAGCTGTAGAAATAGAAAAAGTTACTACAATAAACCAACGGCTGATGGCATTCACTAACTTTTCAAACCTGCTTATATCTTGTTTATTCCAGTTGCTATTCCACAATTGTACTAAGTAGCTTTGCGAAACTTCTTTCATCACCTGAAGTTCAATCATGGCACCAGCCTGTTTACCGCCAGCATAAATATATTCACCGGCTGCATGTGAAACGGGTAGCGACTCACCGGTTACAAAATGATAATCTACCGAAGCATTGCCTTTAAGTAAAATACAATCTGCCGGAATAATTTCATTGTTTCTGATAAGGATTCTGTCATTAACTTTCAAATCATTAATCTGTACTTCTTTTTCGTGGCCATTTTTTATAGAAGTAACTGCTATGGGAAAGTACGATTTAAAATCTCTGTCGAAAGCTAAACTATCAAAAGTAAAATCCTGAAACCAGCGACCAATAAGCATAAAGAAAACAAGTCCACTGCCGCTGTCAAAAAATCCTGAACCTGTTTGTGTATTATTTCATAAGCACTCCGTAAAAAAATTACTGTTATACCTATGGCAATAGGTAAATCTATTGAAGAGGATTTTTGTTTAAGTGCTTGCCACGATTTAATAAAGAACTCGTTTGCACTGTAAAAAAACACAGGCAATGCAAGTATTAAAATCAGATAACTGAATAGAGTTTGTAATGAAGCATCAATATTATTTCCGGAAGAAAAGTATTCAGGAAAACTGAGCATCATAATATTTCCTGAGCAAAAACCGGCAACACCAATTCTGATAATACGACTTCTGTTGGCTTTTTTTGTTTTTTTCTTTTCAATAGCATCAAGTTGCAGTGCCGGTTCATAGCCTGTTTGTGAGAGTTTTTCTGCTATTTTTCGGAGTGAAGTTTTATGATGATTGTAAACCAAACGCAACTCTTTTCGAACAAAATCAACTCTTGAAGAAAGTACTCCTTCATCCACCTTCTGAAAATTTTCGAGCAGCCAGATGCAACTGCTGCAATGCATAGCCGGAATGTAAAAGGTGATGATGGTTTCATTTTTATCTCTGAAACTTATCAATTGATTTTCAATAGCAGGGTCATCTAAAAAGGCTAATCGCTTTTGAAGAATATCAGACTGTTTAATGCCCGGATTGTTGTTCAGGTTGTAATAGTTACACAAATTATTTTCACGCAGAATTTCATAAACCAACTTACAGCCGGTACAACAAAAAGTATGCTCATCGCTTGTGATAACCTGTTCATCACAGTCATCACCACAATGATAGCATTTCACTTTATTTACAGTATCTGTATTGCTCATAGCCTCCAACCTAATTTGCCTGACAATATTACAATTGATAAAGAATGTAGGTGTTGATATTAATTCTTGGTAAGAATGACTAAAGTCATTTCAGTTGTTGTCTCGAAATAAAACATTTGCCACATTCAAGTCACTATGCAAATTAAGCAATTTTATAATCAGGGTCATTCACAATTCAGCTATATTATTTCAAGCGGAAAGGAAGCGGTTATTATTGACCCGGTCAGAGACATAGAACATTATTTGTCATATTTAAAAGATAAAGAACTTACTTTAAAATATATTTTTGAAACGCACATACATGCCGATTTTGTTTCAGGTCATTTAGAACTTGCCGATAAAACGGGAGCAACAATAGTTTATGGACCTCAGGTGCGAGTGGCTTATCCCTCATACAGTGCAAGACATAATGAAGGATTTAATCTTGAAGGATGCAGTATTAAAGTTTTGCATACACCGGGACATACCATGGAGTCGGTTTGTTATTTATTGAATAATAGCATTGGACAGCCAATTGCAATTTTTACAGGTGATACATTGTTTGTTGGTGATGTTGGTCGTCCTGATTTAATGAGCGGTAATAAAAATGCAGTTGAATTGTCAGCGTATTTATATCACTCTATTAACGATATTATTAAATCATTGCCTGATGAGCTTGTAGTTTATCCCGGACATGGTGCCGGTTCGTTCTGTGGAAAAAATCCGGGTAAAGAAAAGTTCACTACCATTGGCGAACAAAAGAAGAGAAACTATGCTTTAAAAGATATTTCACTCGAAAAATTTACCAATGAAATAACTTCAGGTCTGAGTGTGCCACCGGAATATTTTTTTAAGGTCATGAGTATTAATATTATGGGTTGCCGACCTATGAAAGAGGTGTTTCGTAACAATCTGAATTTTCTATCACCGGTAAATTTCAAAGCAGAAACACAACGTGCGTTGATAGTGGACACAAGAAATGAATTAGAGTTTTCGAAAGCCTTTATTAAAGGTTCTGTAAACATTGGTCTTGATGGCTCGTTTGCAACATGGGCAGGTATTTTACTCGATCCTGACCATCCGGTTTTATTAGTCTGTGACAATGGTAGAGAAAAAGAAGCCATAGGTGCTTTAGCACAGATAGGAATAGAAAATGTGAGAGGTATTTTACAAGGAGGAATTAATGCATGGAAAGATATAGGAGAACCGGTGGACAGTGTTGAGAATATTGATGCAGAAGATTTTTATTTTTTGTTTGAAAATGAAGGGTACATTTTGGTTGATTTAAGAAGCCATCAGAACTTTAAGGAACAGCATATAAAAAGAAGTCTGAGTATTCCATTAGATGAATTACCTCACCGTCTGAATGAATTTAACTCAGACACTAAATATTTATTAGTGTGCAAAGGTGGGTATCATAGTATGATGGCAGCATCAATTCTTAAACGTAATGGGATAAATCAGGTGGTAAATATTTCAGGAGGGTTTGATGCAGTAAGTGCATTTCAGCCACAGTATGTGGAGTCGGTATAGTCTGAACAGAAGTGTATTGGTAATATAATAAGGGGTAGATAAAAACAGATTTTGTTCACATGACTTTAAATTTATGACAAAAGTCGCTTTATGGGTTGCTTAAAGTCATTTTTAGATTATAATGAAGGAAATACTTTTACATCGTTAATTAAAAGGAAAGCAATAAAATTCCGGTTTGAAAATACGCTTCCGGGTTAAAATAAAAATATTTGATTTAGTGTTAGGGTTGCAAAACCGGTTTGCTTCGGCAACCGGTTTTTGCTTAATAGGTATATCGAAGAAAAATAAGTATGGAAAAGATTGTTGTTACTACTGACTTCTCGGAATGTTCTGAAAATGCTTTGATATATTCTTTGTCGCTATGTAAAGAGTTGAAGGCATCTTTGTATTTGCTTCACGTTTTTCATATACCGGTTCCTGTAACCGACATGCCCTATATTTCAGTTTCGTCTGAGGAAGAAGAAAAGAATATTAAATTAAGATTGGAAGAATTAATTACCCGTGTAAGGCATAAGACAGGTTATGAGGGTATGATTCACACTATAACCGATTTTAATTTTACTGTTGATGGTATTCTGAATGTTGTTCATGATACAAATGCAGATTTGCTTGTAATGGGACAACGTGGTAAAACAACGTTAGCCGACAGGCTGTTTGGAAGTACTGCAACAGCAATTATTAATCTTGTATCTTGCCCGTTATTGCTTATTCCCGAAGGATGTAGTTTCAGAAAACTTAAAAAAATAGCAATTGCCTGCGATAGAAAAACAGGGGACAATAAAAATAAAGTGTTTCATGTCGCAGAAATGATTGCTACATTAAAATCAGAAATACTTCTGTTTAATGTTGTGCAGGATGAAACGGAGAAAGATAAACTTAGAAGAGATGATTTTTCTGAAATGGCCGGTAATGATGTAAAATTATTTTTCCCTGTACATCATGACATACATGAGGGTATTTTGCAGTTTGTAAGTGATAATGATGCTGATTGGTTGTGTATGTTTCCACATCGCCATAACATTTTCGAGCAGTGGTTTACCAGACTTAACTCGGGCAACATTTCGCAGCAAGTAAAAATTCCATTATTGTTAATTAACGAGTTGGTACACTAAACATATTGCTGCAAAATACTTTTAGTAAAACAATATTTTTAAATATAACAGAGAAGTTGTTACGATTCAATTTAAGATATGAAGCATAGGTTGACTATTCAGGCAGAGGATACTATTTTAGATTTTCAAAAAAAATTCAACAGGATTTATCCGTTTCTTAAAATTGAATTTTTTGAAAAAGCACATATAGCAAAACAGGGTAGTCATAAAAGGGAAATGATTACATCAAATAGGTTGTTTCATGGATTGATAGGACGAGGAAAAACACATATCATAAACTTTAATGACAATTTTAGTATTAGCGATTTTGAAATGTTACTGAAGAATCAGTGTCGGTTATATGCACAGGTTTTTCGTAAATCAGGCAAGATTTGGCTTGAAACAACAGCAACAGATTACTGGACATTGGAGCAACAAAATGAAGAGGGCAAAAGTTTAGCCAAGCACTTTAAAATAGAGTCTGAAAATATTAATGATATTGAACCTTACTAGCAAAGGTATTTACTGTATCTGTGGTGTTTTTCATGGGTCATTGCTAAATAACAGAAACTACAGCAATCTCATATTATATGATGACTTAGAAAAAATTTAATAGCAAGCACATACACCCAGACATATTTTCACATTGTGGTAGCAAACTACCTTACCGATTAAGATGCCGCTCCTACGGAGCTATTAAGATATCGCTCCTACGGAGCTATTAAGATATCGCTCCTACGGAGCTATTAAGATATCGCTCCTACGGAGCTATTAAGATATCGCTCCTACGGAGCTATAATTATTGCTACTATGATTACATTTTATTATGATTGCATTCTATTACAATATCGCTCCTACGGAGCTTTCGAAAGAAGAAATGAAAAATATAGATAAAAAAACAGCTCCGTAGGAGCAATATATTAATAAACCAACAAGCACAATAGCCAAGCCCCATCGGGGCGAAATCCTAATAAAAAAACGAAACAACCCGAAACAAGAAGCTCCGTAGGAGCGAAATCCTAATAGCCCCATCGGGGCGAAATAAAAATAATGGCAAACACATACACCCAAATATATTTACACATTGTATTTTCAGTAAAAGGACGACTAAACCTGATTCAAAAAGACTGGAAAGAAGAATTGCATAAATACATTTGTGGCATTGTAAATGGAAAAGAACAAAAAGTTTATGCTATAGGAGGCGTTGCAGATCACATACATATCCTTGTAAGTATAAAACCCAATATTGCATTATCAGATTTGGTTAGAGACATTAAAGCCAGTTCATCAAAATGGATAAATGAAAAAGGATTAGTAAAAGAAAAATTTCAATGGCAAGAAGGCTTTGGTGCATTTTCTTATGCCCAGTCTCAATTAGATACCGTTATTGCATACATCAACAATCAAGAACAACATCACAAAAAGAAAACATTTAGAGACGAGTATTTAGAACTGTTACAAAAATTTGACGTAGGTTATGATGAAAAATATTTGTTTGAATGGATTGAGTAATACCGCTCCTACGGAGCTATTATGATATCGCTCCTACGGAGCTCTCACTATTTTTTTTATAAAATGGTGTTCGTGAACCCAAGCGGTTTGCCAAGTCGCACCAGCCAACACGCAAAACGATAAAATTAAATGTTTGATTAAGCTTATTGTTCCTTAACTGTTATAAGCCCATTTAAGATAAACAGCCCCCCATGTGAAACCACCACCAAAAGCTGCAAGAATCAGGTTATCGCCCTTATGCAATTGTTTTTCCCATTCCCATAAACAGAGTGGTAAAGTACCATTGGTTGTATTACCGTATTTCTGAATGTTGAGCATCACTTTTTCCATGCCAATGCCCATGCGATTGGCAGTAGCATCAATAATTCTTTTGTTTGCCTGATGTGGAACAAGCCATGCAATATCATCAGCACTCAAGTTGTTGCGTTCCATAATTTCTGCACTTACATCAGCCATACCTTTAACAGCAAACTTAAATACGGTTTGCCCTTCCTGATAGACAAAATGTTCTTTTGCATCAATTGTTGCATGCGTTGGCGGTTTAACACTGCCACCAGCCTTCTGATGCAGAAAATGTCGTCCGCTGCCATCGCTTTTTAAAACAGCATCGTAAATTCCGTAACCGTTGGTATCCGGTTCTAATAAAACAGCACCACCACCATCACCAAAAATGATACATGTGGCACGATCGCTATAATCAATGATTGCCGACATTTTATCGGCACCTACCACAACAACTTTCTTATATTGTCCACTTTCAACAAACTTGGCAGCTGTGGTCAATGCAAATAAAAATCCTGAACAGGCTGCCTGAATATCATAGCCAAAAGCATTTTTAGCTCCTACTTTATCACAAATAATATTTGCAGTGGCAGGGAAAACCAAATCAGGAGTAGTAGTGGCACAAATCAGTAAGTCAATTTCTTCTGCCTGTATGCCACGCTTCTTTAATAGTCCGTTTACCGATTCAACACCAATTTTGGATGTACCTTCACCGGCATCTTTTAATATTCTGCGTTCTTTAATTCCTGTTCTTGTTTGAATCCACTCATCGTTGGTTTCAACCATAGTTTCCAGTTCTTTGTTTGTGAGAACATAGTCCGGTACCCAGGCATTAACAGCGGTGATGGCAGCTCTGATTTTTTCCATCAAAAAAATTATAGTGTTTGATTAACTACGTTATTTTGAAAAAAAGTTGCGATTTTTTCTGCAAGGTGTGCTTCGGTAACTTCTTTGGCAAGCAATATCATGTTTTTTATGGCTTTTGATTTTGAAATACCATGTGCAATAATGACATTTCCATTTACACCAAGCACCGGAGTGCCACCATAATTTTCATAATCAAAGCGGTCGAAGTATTCATCTTTAATACCACGTTTTTTTAGTAGTGTATAAAGTGATTCGGCTTCTTTAAGCATTACATTACCCGTAAAACCATCGCATATAATGACATCAGCTTTGTTGTTGAACAAGTCGCGCCCTTCAACATTACCGATAAAATTTATTTCCTTAGTGTTTTTAAGCAACTGATGTGCCTGCTGCGAAAGCAGATTTCCTTTTTCTTCCTCTTCACCAATATTCATCAATGCCACACGAGGTGCTGCAATATGATAAACGTGTTCTGCAAGCAGTGACCCGAGCAATCCGAATTGTTGTAATACTTCGGGCTTGCAGTCGGCATTGGCGCCAACATCGAGTAAAATTCCTGTTGAACCGTCTTCCTGTGGTAAGATAGTTGAGATTGCGGGACGCTGAATACCGTTAATAGCTTTAACGCTGAACATGCTGCCAACCAACATAGCACCGGAATTTCCGGCACTGGCAAAGGCATCAATCTTTTTTTGCTTTAGCAGACCAAAACCAATGGCCATACCTGAGTTGGGTTTTTGAGAAAAAGCACGTGTTGCACTATCAGACATCTCAATCACCTCTGTAGCATTTACAATTGTAAATAACCTTGGGTTGACTCCCTGTCCGTCAATTATCTCCGTTATTTTTTTCTCGTCACCTATTAAAACCAGGTGTACTTCCTGAGGTGAAAGGTCGTTTAATGCAGCAATTGCACCCAAGGTAGTTTCGAGCGGAGCATAATCTCCACCCATAATATCAACTCCTATCCTTATCATATAGGAATAAAGGGATTAAACAGCTTTTTCTAAAACCACCTTGCCTTTGTAGTACATTTTGCCCTCATGCCAGTAGGCACGATGATATAAATGTGTTTCACCTGTGGTAGGGCAAACGGCAATTGTTGGAGCTTCTGCTTTGTAGTGTGTTCTGCGCTTATCTCTTCTCGACTTGGAGTGTTTGTGTTTTGGATTTGGCATGACGTTTAATTATTTAATATCAATTGTTACTTACATTCTTTAAAATATCCCATCGTGGGTCGTTCGTGTTTTCATTCTTAACCATATACTTTTCAAGTGTACGAAGGGTTTCTTCATTGCAGCCATTGTCAGGATGAGTTACCTTTATGGGTATAGCTAATGAAACTAAATCGTAAAAATGCTGTGCAAGATGAATATCGTGGGCATTGTCGGCTAAAATGATGTTGTCATCATCCACTTCCTTGTCTTCGCCTGAAGTTTTAACGATAATAGTCTTGGTTATATTCAATGACATCTCGAACTCTTCGAGGCAACGATGGCACTGTACATGTACTGTACCGGCAGCTTTAATATTCAGAACCACAAGGGTGGCACTCTTGTTTACGGTAAGATGAATAAGAACATGTGCTCCCTGAACAATAGGGTGTTCAAACATGTCGAAAAAGTCCTGATTCAGCAAGTAATCAAACTCATGTATCCCCTCTTTTAAACCGGCATAATGCAGGTTGTATTTCGACATCTTTTCCACTACGTACTTCCTATTTTGGGAACGAATGGGCAAAAGTATAAAAAATCGCTATTCCAACATCTTATTTTTGTTAATTATTCTTAAGGGCTATTGATTGTCAGGGGATAGAACCATCTAAGTATTAACAAAATCTGCCCGAATTAAGACAAAAAAATTCCATTAACATACTCAAAATACCATTGGTACAAAAAGCTATGGTAAAATACCTGATTAATGTTAACATTGTTGAGTCAAGTGTTTTTTAACTGAAAATGATTGTTTAGTCAGAATAAAACCACAATAATTAAACAGGCTCAAAAACTTCAGAAGCATGGATTTTTTGTTCTACACACATGAAAGTAAATTATATGGATTAACCATCTTTGTTTCTATAGTTGCGTTCCAGATTGTTTATGTATTTGTGCAATGGCTTATCGAGCACAGAAGGGATTATTTGTTTTATATTGCATACTTGTCTTTTGTTATCGTTTTTGGACTAAGCCAATATGACAAGTATTTAAACTTTTATCCTTTTTCCGAAATTGCGGAGAAGAATTATGAGTATATAAAACTATCAGTACCGCTGTTTTGTATTCTTCTTTATTTCAGGTTTATGCGAGAGTTTCTGAACTTAAAGCATAGACGACCCGATATTAATGCAATGGTTAAAAAACTCGAAATTTTTCTGTTTGCTTATACGCTACTCAGTCTGTTCTTTATCTGGCTTTCTTTTGATATTATTGTC
>Ga0208824_1003379_pt1 | contig 11065 bp, 6 predicted proteins | sample AD_JPNTR3_MetaG_FD_184447 | JGI IMG/M metagenome (GOLD analysis project Ga0208824, IMG submission 184447) | Active sludge microbial communities of municipal wastewater-treating anaerobic digesters from Japan - AD_JPNTR3_MetaG (SPAdes) (version 2) | ecosystem: Engineered > Bioreactor > Anaerobic >...
GACGGCGATGAAGGAACCTTTGTGGCCTGTAGCTTTTGCCCCACCCCCTGCCCCCTCCCCAACGGCGTCTGCGCCGTTGGGGAGGGGGAGAAAAAAAATGGGGGCTTTGCAGGCGGGCTACGCCCGCCTGCAAAGCCCCACAAAAAAAGTTCCCCTTCCCCCCGCGCGGCGCGGGGGGAAGGGGGCAGGGGATAGGGGGAAAAAGTTGATACTCAATCTTCAAGGGTCGCCAGGAAATTTTCCGTTTTTCAGTCAGTGGCGATACCTTTGTCACGCAAGTGATTTTTCTCGCTTTCTCGCTTTCTCGCTTTTTCGCTGATTCGCTGACGGCTGACCGCTGATCTCTATTTTCCGAGGAGACCATCATGTCCACAGAAGAGCATCTGCACACCTTAGCCATTCACGCCGGGGAGGATGAGGGCCTGCCCGATGTCGCCGCGCCGCTGCACATGGCGAGTACGTTCCGCTACGCCAGCGCCGCCGAAGCCGCGCACGCCTTCGAGACCGAGGAGCGCCCCATCTACACGCGCTGGGGCAATCCCACTCTCGCCATGCTGGAAGCCAAAGTCGCAGCGCTGGAAGGCGGAGAGGCGGCGCTCGCTACCGCCTCCGGGATGGCCGCCGTCAGCACGGCGCTGCTCACCGCGCTGCAGGCCGGCGATCACGTCGTCGCGACCACGGGGCTGTACAGCGGGACTTACAGCCTGCTCACCCGCGACCTGCCCCGCTTCGGCGTCGAGACCACGCTCGCCGAAGCCACCGATCCCGACGCTTTCGTCGCCGCGCTGCGTCCCAATACCCGCGCCATCTACCTGGAATCGCCCGGCAACCCCACCCTCGCGCTCAACGACGTGGCCGCCATCACCGCCCTGGCGCGGGAAAGGGGTATCCTCACCTTCATAGACAACACCTTCGCCACGCCCTTCAATCAGCGCCCGCTGGAGCTGGGCGTGGATGTGGTGGTGCATTCGGCGACCAAGTTCTTCTGCGGGCACGGCGACGCGATTGGCGGCGTGATCGTGGCCCCGCAGGACTTCATCACACGAGCGCTCAAGGGGCCGCTGCGCACCTTCGGCGGCTGTATGAGCCCCTTCAACGCCTGGCTTATCGCCCGTGGCATCCACACCTTCCCGCTGCGGATGGCGCGCCACAACGCCAATGCCCTCCGCGTCGCCGAATGGCTGGCTGAACAGCCCGGCATCACCGGGCTGCGCTATCCGTGGCATCCGGCGCACCCTCAATACGCGCTCGCCCGCGCGCAGATGCCGGGCGGCGGCGGGGGCGTGGTCGTCTTCGAGGTAGAAGGGGGCGAGCAAGCCGGCGCGCGCCTGCTCGATGCGGTGCGGCTGTGTACGCGAACCGTGAGCCTGGGTGACACGCGCACGCTCATCACGCACGCGGCAAGCACCACCCATCGCAGCGTCCCCAAGGCGGCGCGGCTCGCCTCCGGGCTGAGCGATGGCCTGGTGCGGCTGGCGGTGGGGCTCGAAGCGGCTGAAGACATCATCGCGGATCTGGAGCAGGCGTTGCGTCACGCCACCGGTTGAAGCCGTCGGCGTCGCACGCCGGAATCGCGGCGATCCACATCCGCCCCTACAGTCCGCTCCTACGACACACGCAAACCTGACAGGTCTTTCGAGACCTGTCAGGTTTTTATTCTTTGTTGACTTCCCCGCCGCTTGTGTAACAATAGAAATTATACCGATTTGCCTGGCCTGACGATGAATCGTCAGGCCGCCACCCGAAGCCTGCTCAAGCAGGCTCTTGCAGAGTCGGCTTGAGCCGACTTTGCATAGCAGCCAGCGAATTCATTCGCTGGTGAGCCGCCGCAATGTAATCAGTATAAACTCTAATAATTTGTAGGACAGGTTGCCAACCCGTCCTACATACACCCAGGAGTCTCTCATGTCCGAACCGCTGGAACTGCAACTGAAACTGACCGTCGCCCCCAAGGGCAAGAAATACGAGGTGTGTCTCTATTGCCGCGAGCTCGGCATTGACGCCGGCCCCTATCCCCTGCGCCTGCCGCTGGACGACAAAGTGCTGGAGGAGCTGCGCTGGTATCTGGAGCAGTACCCGCGCTGGCCCGTCGGGCCGGACGTGGAGCGCGCCGAGCGCATCAAGGCGCAGCTGGCGGGCTGGGGACGCGCGCTCTTCGATGCCGCCTTCGCCTCGACCGAGGCCATCCGCGTGTGGACGCAGTTCCGCGCCCACGAGCCGGGCCGCCCGCGCCTGCTCACGCTCGATTGCACCGAGCCGGATGTGCTGCGCCTGCCCTGGGAGCTGCTCGCCGATGAGGAGACGCATCTTTCAATGCTGGATATCGGCTTCCGGCGGCGGCTGCACAAGGCGCAGGCCGCGCCGACCCGCGCCTTTGACCTGCCGGTGCGCGTACTGATGGTCGTCGCCCGCCCCGAAGATGAGAGCGTCGCCTTCATTGACCCGCGCGCGAGCAGCCAGGCGCTCCTCGCGGCGCTGGAGCCGCTGGGCGATGCGGCGGTGGTGGAGTTCCTGCCCGTGGGGACGCTCGCCGCGCTGGATAAGCGGCTTACCGACCGGCGCGCCCCGCCCGTCCACGTCGTCCACTTCGACGGGCACGGCGTCTACGACCGGCGCAAGGGCCTGGGCTACCTGATCTTCGAGGACGCCCAGGGCCGCGCCGATTTGGTGGACGCCGAAAAGCTCGGCGCGCTGCTGGCCCGCTCCGGCATCCCGCTGATGGTGCTGGACGCCTGCCAGTCCGCCCACGCCGACGCCGACAACCCCTTCACCAGCGTCGCGCCCCGGCTGATTCAAGCCGGGATTGGCAGCGTGGCGGCGATGCAGTACAGTGTGTTGGTGCCGACGAGCAAGCGCTTCTTCGCGGCGTTCTACACCGCGCTCACGGAGGGCGAGACCATCGGCCAGGCGATGGACGCGGGCCGTCGCGCCCTGCTGCGCGACGAGTTCCGCTTCATGCTCCACCACCCCGACGGCTCCGACCGCCCCATCGCCCTGCGCGACTGGTTCCTCCCCGCGCTGTACCAGCAGGCTGCCGACCCGGCCCCATTCAAAATCGAAAAATCGGCAAATCAGCAAATCGGCGAGAAGGCGGGGGAGCGAGAAGGCGAAAAGGCGAGGGAGCGAAAAGGCGATCCGTTGGCGGTTTATGAGGCGGGGTTGACGCGCCTGGCGGCGCAGCTGGAGGGCGACCCGCTGGAGGCGGATGCGCGGACGTTGGAAGTGCGCTTGCGGGAAAACTTGCGCTTTGCCCGCGTGGATGGCGACACCGAAACCCGCCGCGCCGAGCGCAACGCCATCCTCCGCGCGCTCGATACCCTCTGCGACCGCGCCCTCGGCCTGCCTTTTGAACACCTGTGCGAATCAGCGGGTGAGCGAAAAGGCGAATCAGCGAATCAACAAGGCGGGGCTTTACGGACTACGGACTACGGACTACGAACTACGGACTACGCCCCCCTCCTCGGCGATTTCCCCCGCGCGCGCTACGGCTTCATCGGCCGCGCCCGCGAGCTCTGGCGGCTGGAGCGGCTGTTCGCGCAGCGGCGCATCGTCGTGCTCCACGCCTTTGGCGGGCAAGGGAAGACCGCGCTGGCAAGCGAGGCCGCCGATTGGCTCACCCGCACGGGGCGCTTTGCCCGCGCCGTCTTCCTCTCCTTCGAGCAGGGCGGCGCGGCGGATTGGGCGCTCACACAGCTGGGCCGCCTGCTGCTGGGCAACGACTTCTCCTCGCTGGCCGAAGCCGACCGCCTCCCCGCGCTCCAACGCGCGCTGGCCGCCGCCCCCACACTCCTGATCTGGGACAACTTCGAGAGCGTCCTCCCCGGCGCCCACGCCGCCCTCCCGCCGCAAGACCTGGACGCGCTGCTGTCCCTGGGCGCCGCCCTGGTTTCTCCGACTAACGACTATCCGACTAAGGACTCTCCGACTACCCGACTTCTTATCACCACCCGCGACCCCGACCTGCCGCACGATGCCTTCCGCCCCGGCGCGACGACCGCGCTCCTGCCGCTGGACGGGCTGACGAAGTGGGAGGCGTTGGACCTGGCGGGCGCGGTGCTCGATGCGCAGAACGCGCCCCGCCCGCCCCGGCTGGAGTTGGAGCGGCTGCTCGACTTCCTCGGCGGGCACCCCCTCTCCATCCAGCTCGTCGCGCCGCACCTGCGCGAGTACCCCGACGTGCAGACCGTGATTGACCGCTTCGAGACGCTCTACCCCGGCTTCACGCGGGGGGAAGCCAAAGCGCGCGACGAAAGCCTCGACGTGAGCTTGCGCTTCTCGCTCGACCGGCTGAGCGAGACGGCCCGCGCGCGCGTGGCCGCGCTGGGCGTCTTCGAGGGCGGGGCGTTGGAGTTCGTGATTCTGATGGTGACGGGCCTCAAGCCCTCCGAGTGGCTGCCCGCCCGCGCCGAGCTCGTCCGCGCCGGGCTGGCGACCGTGGAGATGGAATCGCCGTTTGGCATCCAGACCGCAGAAGGACAGTTCGGCGGCTACTTCCTGCGCTTCCATCCGACGCTGACGCCCGCGCTGCGCCGCCGCTTAGACGCAGCCGCCCTCCCCGCGCTGGAGACCGCGTACTGGCAGGCGTATCATCAGCTCGCCAGGTATCTCTATTCAAACGATAAGAAAGACCCCAAGACTATCCGCGCCGTGGCGCAGCGCGAGCTGCCCAACCTGCGGCGCGGCGTCGCGCTGGCGCTCGCCGCCGCAGACGGCGGGACCGGCGACTTCGCCGCAGCGGTGGAATTCGCCGAGTGCGTAGAGCGGTTCCTGAACACTTTTGGCCGCTGGCGCGAGCGCGCGGCGATGATGGAGGCGGTGGGGAAGGGAGTAGGGAGTAGGGGAGTAGGAAGTACGGGGCCGCTCACGAGGGCCGAATGGATGCTCCTGAGCCGCCAGGGGGAGATGCTGTGGGAACAGGGCCGGGCGCGGGAGGCCGAGACGGTGTTCCGGGGGCTGTTGGCGCGGATGATGACCGGTGACGGACGACCGGCGACCGGCGACGGCGGACTAACGACTAACGACTCAGGACTAACAACAACTTACGACCTCACGCTTACCCTGGGCCGCCTGGGCCGCAGCCTGCGCGACCAGGGCCGCCCCCGCGAGGCGGAAGCCGAGTACCGCCGGAAACAGGCAGTGTTGGAGCAGCTCCTGGGCGGCCGCGCCCTCCCGACTACCGGACTAACGACTAAGGACTCGGTGGATGCTAACCAGTGGCGCCAGATGGGTGTTACCCACGCCGACCTCGCGGATGTGCTGATGCTCCAGGGTCGCTACGCCGAGGCGCGGGCGCAGTACGAGGCCGCGTTGAAGATTGTTGAGGCGTTGGGCGATGAGCGCAGCGTGGCGACGGTCTCAGCCCAGCTGGGGACGCTGGCGCTGCAAGAGGGCGACTTCGCCGAGGCGGAGCGGCAGTACCGCGCCGCGCTCGCGCGCTCCCACGCCCTGGGTGAAACGCGGATGGAGGCGATTGGCTGGCATCAGTTGGGGAGGGTGTATCAGGAAGCGGGGGGCAGGGAGCAGGGAGTAGGGAGTAGGGGAGTAGGAAGTAGCCGCGCCGCGCTGTTGCAGCAGGCGGAGGAGGCGTACCGGCAGAGTTTGCAGCTGGATGAAGCGCTCGGCGACCAGGCCGGGGCCGCCAAGACCGCCAACCAGCTGGCGCAGGTGGCGCAAATGGCCGGCCGCCCCGCCAACGCTGCCCGCTGGTATCGCCGGGCGCTGCGCGATTTCCAGGCCGCCGGGCAAATGCAATACGTGGCGGTCACATGCAACAACCTCGCCGACCTGCTGCTGGCCGCCGCGCGGGGCAAGTACGGTCCGCCGCCTCCGGCGGGCGTCGCGGAGAGCAGCGACCTGCTCGCCGAGGCTGAGTCGCTGGCGCGGCAGGCGGCGAGGTTGATGGAGCAAATCGGCGACCCGTCGTTGGGCCTTTGGGCTACTTACAACATCCTCGCGGGCATCGCCGAGGCACGCGGCGACCCGGCCGCCGCGCGCGACTGGCGGCGCAAGGAACGCGCCGCCTTCGTCGCCTTCCCGGGGCATTGGGCTAACCTCTCGCGGCAGTACGGCGGTGTGGTGCAAGCCATCGTGGACGCGCTCCAGGGCGACCCGTCGGCGCTGGCGGCGTTGGAGAAGATGTATCCGCAAATGCTGGCTGGTGGCTCGGATTGGCACACGACGCCGGAGGCCATCCGCCGTCTGCTCGCGGGCGCGCGCGACCTGGACGCCCTCGCGGATGAGTTGGATATTCTGGGAGCGCAATACCTTCTTTTGAGCAAAGCTCTGGAAATGGCGGCGGGCGGGGCCGTCCACGAATCGGGCGCAGCAGACTGCGCCACGAATGCACGAATGGGCGGCGCAGCGCCAGAGGTTGCCCCCGATCAAGAGGCGCAGGCGCGCGCGTTGATGGCGGCGTTGCAGGCGTGGGTGGAGACCCCGGCGGGCCAATCCGCGCTGCGGGAGCTCCAAGCGCAGGGGTTAGGCGAAGAGGCGCTCGTCATGGGGCTGTTGCAGCGCTTCGCCGCGTCCCAGGGCGGCCCCTCCTCGCCGCGCGGGGGCAAGAGCAACAAATGACCGGCGACCGATGACGTTTGACGTTTGACGTTTTACGTTTGACGTTTTACGTTTGACGTTTCACGTTTCACGCATCACGTTTCACGCCTCACCCCTCATACACCCGCGGCACGCGCGCGTTGATCTGGCACGTCACCTCGTAGGTGATCGTCCCCAGCTGCTCCGCCCACTCGCAGGCGGTGATCTCCTCGTCGCCGCTGCGCCCGATGAGCACGACCTCGTCGCCCACGCGCGCTTCCGTCTCCGGCCCCAGGTTGACCATGCTCTGATCCATGCACACGCGCCCCACGATGGGATAGCTGCGTCCGCCGATCAACACGCGCCCCCGGTTGGAGAAAAGCCGATTGAAGCCATCGGCGTAGCCCGCCGGGATCGTGGCAATCCACGTGCGCTCCGGCGCGACCCACGTCCGCCCGTAGCCGATGCTCGTCCCCGCCTCCACTTGCTTGAGGAAGGAGATCCGCGTGAGGAAACTCAGCCCCGGCTTGAGCGGGATCGTGCGCGGCGTTTCCGCATCGGGATAGAAGCCGTAGATCATGATGCCGGGGCGCACCATGTCGAACCAGCCGTCGGGATGGGCCAGCACGGCACCGGAGTTGGCGCAGTGGACGAGCGCCACCCGTCGCCCGAGCGCGGCGTGGATCGCGTCCACGGTCGTGCAGAAGCGGACGATCTGTTCGCGGGTGTAGGCCGGATCGGCGATGTCGCTCACCGGCAGGTGCGTGAAGAGGCCCTCCAGCCGCAGGTGCGGACACGCGCGCTCGAGATGCGCCGCCAGCGCGGGGGCCTCCTCCGGCGCGACGCCAATCCGTCCCATGCCGGTGTCCACCTTGAGATGCACCGTCGCCGTGCGCCGCAGCGCGCGACACACGCTTTCAAGCGCGTCGGCGTTGGCGCGGTCGCACACCGTCAGCGTGAGGTCATTTTCCACCGCCGCCGCCATCTCTTCGGGGAAAGCATGGCTCAGTTTGAGGATGGGCAACCGGATGCCGGCGGCGCGCAGTTGCAGTCCCTCCGGCACGGTAGCGACGCCCAACCACTCGACACCGATCTGCTCGGCCATGCGGGAGACTTCCACCGCGCCGTGGCCGTAGCCGTTGGCCTTCACCGCGATGAGAATCTTCCGTTCCGACCCCACCGCCTGGCGGATGCCTTCAAGGTTGAAGCGAATGTTCTGCAGGTGAATGCGAGCATGGGTTTGATAGAGCATGTGTCTGCTAGTCCTTGTGTAGAAATGGGTAATGGGTAAGGGGTAAGGGGTAAGGGGTGATGGGTGCTCGTTACACATTTACTCGTTACCCATTACTCGTTACCCATTACTCGTTACTCCTTACCTATCACCACCTTCTGCACATAAGGCGACGTGCTTGCGGCAAGGAGCGCGCCGTAGCCAGGGGTGAAGGCGATTTCCGCGCCGAGGGTCACGGGGCACAGCGCGTCTTCCACGTCGAGGATGAGATGATCGCTGCTTCCCCCCAAGACGATGACACCCGGATCCTCCGGTTCGAGGTTGTCCACGACGACGTCCTGCCGGCCCAGGTTACAGATGGCGCGCCAACGCACGCCGCGATCCACGAACTCTGGCGTCCCGCCGAAGGCGTCCTGTCCGCGCTCGCCGATGGGGACGGAGGGCTTGCGCTCCAGCTCCACCACCTCGCCCACCACGCGGAAGGTGTCCTGCCGGGCGCCGGGCCAGGGCGAGCGGTCAATCACGCTGCGGCCCAGCAGCAGCGTCTCGCCGATGCGCAGCATGTTGATCTCCGGCGGCATTCCGCCGGCGGCAAGCAACGGCAGATTCGCGCTGTTCCCGCCGCAGAGGACGGGCAGCTCCAGACCGGTCGCCGCGCGGCAGACATCGCGGAGGTCCCGCAACTGCTGCATCTTCTCCGCGGTGGGGATGACGCCGCCGTAACAGGCGAGGTTGCAGCCCAGGCCGATGATCTCGAGGGCAGGCAGCGTCGCCGCCTCGCGGAGCGCGTCCACGGCGCGATCGGGCCAGATGCCCTCGCGCAGATCGCCGAGATCCACCATGAAGATGACCTGATGCCGGATGCCGTAGAAAGCCGCGGCCTGCGAGAGCAAGCGCAGCGTGGCGACGGATGAGTTGAGAGAGACGTCGCTCCAGCGCACCACATCGGCGGCCTGACCCGGCGCGGGGATGCGGAGCAGCATCAGCGGCAGCGTCACGCCCATGCGCCGCAGCGCCTGCAGGTTCTCGATGCGCGAGTCAGCGAGCAAATCCGCGCCCGCCTCCACGAGCGTCTGCGCCACCGCCGGATGCGCGCAGGTCACCTTGGTCACGGCGGCCACGCGGATGCCGTGGCGATGGCACAGGCCCAGAATCGCGCGCGCGTTTTCCGCGATGCGCTGCGGGTAGATTTCCAGTCGGGGAGTGAAATTGGGCATGGGGCCTCCAAGAGGGATAGGATGAGCGCACGGGGCGCACTCAATCTATATGCGCCATCATGTTCTATCATTCATTATTGTGGGTATCATACGGCGGCCTGGCTTCGGCCACGCTGGCTGCGGCTTGCCCGTAGCGCGCCCCAGGTCCCTCAACCATCGGGAGCGGCGTGTAAGGTTCGATGTTCTCCAAGGCAGCGGCTTCTTCACGCCGGGCGTGATACAAATCCCACCGCAGTTGCAGATTCAACCAGAAATCGGCAGAGGTGCCAAAAAATCTGGCAAGGCGCAAGGCCGTGCCCGGCGTGATGCCGCGCCGCCCATTGACGATCTCATTGATGCGCTGATACGGCACGGACAGCGCGGTCGCCAGCTCGCGCTGCGTCAAATTAAGCGGCGTTAGAAATTCCTCCAGCAATATCTCGCCGGGATGGGTGGGCATGCGATCAGTTGGCACTCGCACCATGGCCATACTCCTTCCTGCATGAATCAGTGATAGTCCACAATTTCCACTTCATCCGGCTCTGCTTCACTCCACACGAAACAGATCCGGTATTGATCATTAATGCGGACACTATATTGCCCCTTTCGTGATCCGTTGAGCACTTCCAGGCGATTCCCCGGCGGGATTTGCAGCTCGTCCAGCGAAGTCACAGAATCCAACTGATCCAATTTACGCACCGCAACTTTCCATAAATGGGTCGGACATACCTGCCGCGCTGCCTGGGTATTGCGGCCGTTGAAAATATCTTCAGTGCCCGTGTTTTTGAATGTGCGGATCATATTCACATGATAGCACGGAATTCATGCTACGGCAAGCGCCATCACAGAGATGCGCTGCGGGTAGATTTCGAGCCGGGGAGTGAAATTGGGCATGGGGCCTCCAAGAGGGATAGGATGAGTGCACGGGGCGCACTCAATCTATGCGCGTCCTCGAGTCCTGTCATTCATTCCCAAGAGAAGGCTCTTATCTGAGCCGGGGTGCACGCAGCTGGCTGACGGGGCGTCGGCCGCTCTCGGCCAGCTCCTCCGCTACCCAGCGGCGGAAGGTCTCTTTCACCTCCAGGGGGTGCGCCTGAGCAAGGGTGCCGAGCGCGGAGAAGCGATAATCGCGGTCGAGCAAAATCTGCGCTTCGGGACGCGGCAGGAGGTATTTGCCCGGCCCGGTGCAGACGCGCCGCAGAATCACGTCCCCACCCTCGACGCGGGTGAGCGCGCCGCCCGTGCCGATGACCCATTTGACCGCGGTGAGGTCCTTCCCCTTGACGATTTGCTTCTTGCCGGTCGGCATGTAGAGGTCGCTCACGACGCCGGCATGTCGCCGGACGCCAGTCTCGACCGCCTGCGTGCAGAGCCAGCGGGTGAGCTCTTTAGCGCGCTCGGTGGTAGGGATGGCCTCCAGATCGGCCAGGCGCGCTTCCCATTCCGGGTCGTGCTGCAGTTCCACGATGTTGCGCGCGTTGACGTAGACGCCCAGGTCGCCCTCGACGGTGCGTTTGGCGCGCGGCTCCGGCTCGACGAGGCGCGGGGCCCACTCCGGGCTGCCGTCGGTGACGCTGTGCACGTCCGTCGTCGCGCCGCCCACATCAAAGACCAGACAGTCCCCCAGCTCCTCGGCGAAGAGCTCGGCGCCGCGCAACACCGCGCCCGGCGTCGGGAGGATGCCCCAGCGGGTCAGCTCGGCAATGTGACCCATCCCCGGCCCATGGATGATGTGCCGGTTGAAGACTTCGTGGATCACCCGGCGCAACGGCTCGACGTTGAGCACGTCCACCTCGGGGAAGACGTTGTCGGCCAGCAGCAGCTCCATGCTGGCTCCCGCAAAAATCTGCTGGATGTGTTTGCGGATGGCGATGTTGCCGGCATAGATGACCGGTGCGGATAACCTCAGGCCGGCAAGTTTCTCGGCGTTTTGCAGGACGATGGTCTTCTCGCCGTAGTCCACGCCGCCCGCCAGGAGGACGATGTTGGGGCGGATGGCGCGGATGTCATCCAGATCGTAGGGGCTGAGCGCGCCCGCCGTGACCAGCTTGACGATGGCGCCCGCGCCCAGGGCCGCCTCGCGGGCCGCCCGCGCCGTCATGCTGTA
>Ga0208824_1003380_pt1 | contig 11062 bp, 10 predicted proteins | sample AD_JPNTR3_MetaG_FD_184447 | JGI IMG/M metagenome (GOLD analysis project Ga0208824, IMG submission 184447) | Active sludge microbial communities of municipal wastewater-treating anaerobic digesters from Japan - AD_JPNTR3_MetaG (SPAdes) (version 2) | ecosystem: Engineered > Bioreactor > Anaerobic...
GGCTTGCTGGGACTGCAACACCAGGGATTGGTAGTGCGCGAACTGTCGTTGCAGCAGGGCCGCAAAAGCGGCGGCGACATCGGGCGGGGGGAGCAGGGCGCGTTCGACCACGGCGAGGAGTTTGGCGGCAGTTTGGGGGCCACAACGATAGCCGTGGGCATGGAAGAGCTGGATCACCCCCGGCACGCCGAGTTCGCGGACGGTGTAGGGATCGGGGCAGAGGGTGATCAGGGCGCACACCAGTTGCCGTTCCAGCGGGCGGGTGGCCAGCGTGGTAGGGACGGGCAGGTGGGGATGGGCGCGGCTAAAGCGGCGGGTGTTGAGAAACGCGCCGGGAATGAGTTGATCAAAAGTCCCGAGCAGGCGGTTGGCGCTGCGCTGCTGTTCCGCCTGGAGTGTGCGGAGGCAGTCCACCTCCTGGCGCACGACCAACTCCGTGGCCGTGGGCAGCCGGGCGGGGAAACCAAGCCCGCGCATGAGCAGGTCGCCGATCGCACCCAGATCGAGCAGATCGGTCTTGTTAAAGGAGAGCGTCGTCTGCGTGCGGTTGAGTTTGACCTGATAGGAGTTGACGAAGTGGTAGAGGAAGCGCGGCGTGGCCCGGCCCGCCAACTGCTCGGCGTAGCGAAGCATCAGGTTGCGCGCCCAACTCTCGTGGTAGACGCCGGTCGGCTCGTGGCCGAGCACGACCAGCTGCGGGTGATGCTGCGCGATCAGGCCGTCCAGGGTGCTCACATAGTGCTCATACCCCGCCTTGAGGGTGGACACTTCCAGCGGGGGCAGGAGCAGGAGTCCCGTGCCGGTGTGGAAGGCCGCCCAGTCCACGTTCTTGCCAATGTCCAGGGGGGCGATGAGCATCTGATCGGGCGGAATACCCGCCGTAAGTTGGCGGAACGCCTCGGCCCGGCGTCCCTGAATGTGTTGCAGTTGTGTCTCGCGGTGCGAGTGCTTACTCATGGAAACCTCCTTTACAAGTGATGTGAGACAGATCAAGTATGCCACAGGTTACGAATTTGGTTATACCAGGTCATTGACATCACGCAAGACCCCATTGGGCGCACGCCGCGCTCGAATCCGGCGACCTACGTGGGCGTCTTCGACGAAATCCGCCGTGTGTTTGCCGCGACACCGGAAGCGAAGATGCGCGGCTACGGCAGTGGCCGTTTCAGCTTCAACGCGAAGGGCGGACGCTGCGAGGCCTGTCGGGGGCACGGGCAGCGGCGCATTGAGATGCATTTCCTCGCGGACGTGTGGGTGACGTGCAAGGAATGCCAGGGCACGCGCTACAACCGCGAGACCTTGCAGATCCGCTACAAGGGCAAGAACATCGCCGAGGTGCTGGACATGGACGTGCAGGAAGCGCTGGAGTTCTTTGCGGCGCATCCCAAGATCGCCCGGCAGCTCCAGACGTTGCACGAGGTGGGCCTGGATTACGTCAGGCTGGGGCAGCCGGCGACGACGCTCAGCGGCGGCGAGGCGCAGCGCGTCAAACTGGCGAAGGAGCTCAGCCGCGTGGCGACAGGGCGTACCGTCTACATCCTCGATGAGCCGACAACGGGGCTGCATTTTGCCGACATCCAGAAGCTCCTCGATGTGCTGCATCGTCTTACCGCTGCGGGCAACACCGTCATCGTCATCGAGCACAACCTGGACGTGATCAAGACGGCCGATTGGGTCATGGACCTGGGCCCCGAGGGAGGCGAGGCTGGCGGCTACATCATCGCGGAGGGCGCGCCGGAAGCCGTGGCGCAGGTCGAGGCGAGTTATACCGGGCAGTTTCTGCGGCGGGTGCTGGAAGCTCCCGCAGGCGGCCGTCGCGGGTGAACGTTTGAGTTCCACTCCTGAGCCTCAGGGGTATAATGTGAGGGCGTTTCCGTGCGGTGATGGGACTCGTCCTACGTCTGGATCATGAGGTTGTGACATGAAAAAAAGGCTGTTTTGGGGATCGGTCGTGCTCTGGCTGGTGTTGCTTCTTTCCGCTTGTGGCGGGCAGGCGAAGCCGCAGACGCTCTCTGGAGATGCGCGAGCTGCCGTGCTGGCCTACAGCGAGGACATGACGGATAACTTGCTCACCGGGCTGAGTGAGGGGGATTACGCGGCCTTCTCACGAGACTTCACGGAGCAGATGGCAACGTCGCTTTCTGAGGCGAAATTTCCCGAGCTTACGCTGCAGATCATCGGCAAGCTGGGCGCTTACGTCTCCCGCGAAGTTCAAAGCGTGGAGCAAGTGGGCGAGTTCATCACGGTGACCTACGCCGCCAAATTCGAGCAGGACGATCCCGTGACCGTGCGCGTGGTGTTCGAGGCTGCTGAGCCGCACCGGGTCACCGGCTTGTGGTTTGATTCGGCGAAGCTGCGCCAGCAATAAGCGCGTTCTATTCTCCTCCTGGGAGCGCGGCCCTTTGAGAGCGCGTCATTGAGGGTCTAAAGGTGCGGTTCGGGATCAGACCATCTATGTGGCCGCCGGCAGAAATCGGGGGGCCGCATGGGGGCTGTGGGATTTATCGAGGAGACGGCGCCTGATTGAAGGGGAGAAGCTCATGCCTGAATTACCGGAGATTGCCATTTTCGCCCGCGACATGCAAAAGGAACTGCCCGGCAGGACGCTCGTGGAGGTGGAGGTGCTGCAGCCCAAATGCCTGAATCTGCCGCCGCAGGAATTTCGGGCCGCGCTTGCGGGCGCCACCATTCAAGACGTTACCGCGCACGGCAAGTGGCTGCAGCTCCAGACGACGCAGGGCTGGTTGCTGCTCAATCTGGGGATGGGCGGGGAAATCCTGCTGACCGATCGGCGGCATCTTCCAGACAAGTATCGGCTGATCTTCGACCTGCTGGACGGCGCGGCTCTGGCGGTCAACTTTTGGTGGTTTGGATTTGCCCATTTCGCGGCGCACCCGCGCGAACATCCGATGGTCGGGAAACTCGGCCCGCACGCCCTGGCCCTCTCGCTCGACGAATTCCGCGCGTTGCTGGCCGGGCGGCGTGGCGCGATCAAGACCTTCCTGTTGGATCAGGAGCGGATTGCGGGCATCGGCAATGTCTACGTCCAGGACCCGCTGTTCAAGGCGGGCATCCATCCCCTGCGCGCCATACCGACCCTCACGGACGCGGAGGTTGCGGTGTTGTGGGCGGCGCTTCACGAGACGCTTCAGGAGAGCATCGCTGAGGGCGGCGCTCCCTTCGAGTTGAACCTGTATGGGCAGAAAGGCGGCTGGAACGCCAGGTTCCTGGTCGGCTATCGGGAGGGGCAGGCCTGCCCTGTGTGCGGGACGACGATCGAGAAGATCAAGACGGGCAGCACCAGCAGCTACATCTGCCCGCGATGTCAGCCGTTGGAGGGGAGCGCAGCATGAGGGGGCGCACGACCTGGCGTAGAGGAGAGTTTGGAGGGCGCGCCCGACCTGCTTTACGTGGCTATGAATGCACTGCTGAAAATATCAAACTATGAGGAGGTTACGATGCAGTACACACATTTAGGACGAACGGGGTTGTTGGTGAGCCGGCTTTGCCTGGGCACCATGAATTTCGGGCCGTTGACGACGGAAGAGGACAGTTTTGCCATCATGGATCGCGCCCTGGAGTTGGGGATCAACTTCTTCGACACCGCCAATGTCTATGGCTGGAAAAAGGGCGAGGGGTGGACGGAGCAGATTTTGGGACGATGGTTCGCGCAAGGGGGCGGGCGTCGTGAAAAGGTCGTGCTGGCGACCAAGGTGTACAGCGTCATGGGCGATTGGCCCAATGAAAGCAAGCTGTCGGCCTATCACATTCGCCGCGCCTGTGAGGAAAGCCTCCGGCGGATGCAGACCGATCATATTGATCTGTACCAGATGCATCACGTAGATCGTGATACGCCTTGGGAGGAGATCTGGCAGGCGATGGAACAGCTGGTGCGCGAGGGCAAGGTGCTTTACGTGGGCAGCAGCAACTTCGCGGGTTGGCACATCGCCCAGGCACAGTGTGAGGCACAGAAGCGCCATTTCATGGGCCTGGTCAGTGAACAGAGCCTGTACAACCTCAATGCTCGCATGGTCGAGCTCGAGGTGATTCCGGCGTGCCAGCATTACGGCCTGGGGGTGATCCCCTGGAGCCCGCTTGCGGGGGGCTTGCTTGGCGGCGCTCTGCAAAAGATCGAGGCGGGACGTCGCGCCTCACCGCAGCTGCAGAAAGAGATCGAAGCGCACCGCTCTCAGTTGGTCGCTTACGAGGCGCTGTGCGCAGATCTCGGCGAGGAGCCCGCTAACGTCGCGCTCGCGTGGCTGTTGCGCAATCCCGCGATCACCGGGCCCATCGTCGGCCCGCGGACTCTGGCGCAACTGGACGGCAGCCTGCGCGCCCTGGAGCTCAAATTGGATGAGGAGACCCTTGTCCGTTTGGATGAGATTTTCCCTGGCCCGGGCGGGCCGGCGCCAGAAGCCTACGCCTGGTAAAGTGTCAGAACGTGAAAAGCGAGCTCCGAGGGGGCTCGCTTTTTCGTCGCCTCGATCTGCCATGGCGCTGATCATTGTCAAATTTCGTATTCCGACGTAGTATTGTCATACTGCTTTATTCACTGGCCTTGATTCTTGAAGGGGATAAAAATGTGAGTTGTGAGCGGAGACTGCGACGGCTCGCCGGTTCGGCTGGGGATGGAATTCCCAGCCTGACAGGAGTCAACCGCGCCGAAGCGCGTTGTATGAGGAACTCGCTTCAGCGAACTTGACGTAGCAGACCCGGAATTCATTCCGGGGCGGCTGAGGTTCACAGATTCGCCTTTTCGCTGATTCGCTTTTTCGCTGATTCGCTGACTACTGACCCGCTGATCTCTATTTTCGAAGGAGGCCCCGTATGTTGATCGTTCATGTCCATGTGCATGTGAAGCCGGAATCCGTTGCGGCCTTCAAAGCCGCGACGATCGAGAACGCCCGCAACAGTGTGCGGGAGCCGGGCATCGCCCGCTTCGACGTGATCCAGCAAGAGGACGACCCGACACGTTTTGTGCTGGTCGAGGTCTATCGCACCGTTGAGGCGTCCGCCGCGCACAAACAGACGGCGCACTATGCCGTCTGGCGCGACGCGGTAGCGGACATGATGGCAGAACCGCGAAGCAGCGTCAAATACACCAACATCTTCCCCGATGAGGCGGGTTGGTAGGGGAACGTGCGAACGTGCCCACGTGTAAAGGTGCGAACGTAAGTGACTCGCCGATTCGCTTTTTCGCTGATTCGCTGACCGCTGACTTTCTGATAAGGGGGGGATCGTGCGCTTCGAATTTGCCACAGCAACCCGAATTGTCTTCGGCCCCGGCGCCCTGCGTGAAGTCGGCCCGCTGGCAGCAGACCTGGGAGCGCGTCCGCTGCTCGTCACCGGCAAGACGGCAGCGCGCGCCGAGCCGCTGCGAGCGCTGTTAAGGGCGCAAGGCCTTGACCCCGTGTCGTTCGCGGTCGAGGGCGAGCCGACGACGGTCGTCGTCCAGCAAGGTGTGGCTCTGGCGCAACAGCACGGCTGCGATCTCGTCATCGGCTTCGGCGGCGGCAGCCCGCTCGACGCGGCCAAAGCGATCGCCGCCCTGCTGACCAATCCCGGCGCGCTGTTGACGTATCTTGAGGTCATTGGGGAGGGCCGCCCCCTGGCGTGCCCGGCGGCTCCGATCATCGCCATCCCCACGACTGCCGGCACTGGAGCGGAAGTGACCCGAAACGCCGTCCTGGCGTCCCCAGAGCATGGCGTCAAAGTGAGCCTGCGCAGTCCGTACCTGCTTCCGCGCCTCGCCCTGGTGGACCCCGAACTCACCTGCAGCGTCCCGCCGGCCATCACGGCCGGCACCGGGCTGGACGCCTTCACGCAACTTGTCGAGCCGTATGTCACGCCGGCCGCCACTCCCCTCACCGATGGGCTGTGTCGTGAAGGGATAGGACGTGTCGCGCGTTCGTTGCGCCGCGCCTATCAGGACGGCAGCGACCTCCAGGCGCGCGAGGACATGGCGGTCGCTAGCCTCTTCGGCGGACTGGCGCTGGCGAACGCTAAACTGGGCGCGGTGCACGGCTTTGCGGGTGTGTTGGGCGGGGCGTTCCCCGCGCCGCATGGGGCCGTCTGTGGCCGCCTGCTGCCCGAAGTGATGGCGGTCAACGTCCGCGCGCTGCGAGAGCGCGCCCCTGCTGATCCCGCTCTGGCTCGCTACGAGGAGATCGCGCGTTGGTTGACCGGCGCCCCCGACGCTCGCGCTGAGGACGCCGTCGCGTGGTGTGCGGCCCTGTGTCGCGATCTGGCGATTCCCGGCCTGGCGGCGTATGGCGTCACGCCCGCTGATTTCCCCCGTCTGGCGGCGGGGGCTTCCCGCGCCAGCAGCATGAAGGGCAATCCCATCGTCCTCACGGAGGCGGAATTGCTGGAGATTTTGGAGCGTGCCCTGTAGGAGGCGACATGTTCCTGCGGCACATCACCGATGGCCAAAACGACGTGGACACCTGAGCACCTGAGCACGGCTCTTTATTTTCCGGGAAGGATTTTCGAATGTACAGAAAAATTTTGCTTTCCCTGATTTTGCTTGGAGCATTGCTGTTGAGTTTGTCCGCCTGCCAGACGGACGCTGCAGAGGAGCCTCTCGTCGGCGCGAGTCGCTCCGGCGCCCTCCATGAGACGAGCGCGGGGGCCTTGATGGATTTCACGGTGACGGTCGCGCGTGCCGGCGATCCCGTGGGGCTGGATTTCCGGGGCGTGCTGACCTCGGGTAAGGTGCAGGTGCTGCTCGAAGACGCGGAACATCAGCCGGTGTTTCAGCGCACGGTGGATCAGCCCGGCCCCTTTGCCGTGAATAACGTCGTCTATCCGCAGCCGGGGACGTACACGTTGGGCCTTACCTGGGAAGGACCGGTGGAGCTGCCCCAGTACGAGCTGCAGTGGAAGCCGTATCCCATCACCGCAGCGCAGGTCACGCCGCTGGCGCTTCTGGGCGGGGTGGGGATGATATTGGTGGCGGTGGGATACGTCGCCTATGCGGGGAAGCGCCGGCTGAACTGGGGCTATCTGGGCCTCGGAGCGCTCGCCTGGGGGGTGACCGTCGCGCTCAAATTTCTGTGGGCCGTGCCGTTGAACGCCCCGATCTACAACGCGCTGACCGGGGCCTTGCCGGAATCCATCGCCATGCTGCTGTTTTACATCTACGTGGGGTTGCTCACCGGCATGACGGAAGTGCTGCTGACGTGGCTGGTGGTGCGCTACACCCGGCTGGGACAGGTTCCCTGGGGGAAGGCGCTGGCTTTTGGCATCGGTTTTGGCGCGGTGGAGGCGTTGTTGTTGGGCTTCAGCTCGCTTTCCAGCATCATCACCGCGCTGGCGATGCCCGAGGCGCTGCCGACCGACGTGCTGACGCAGTTGGCGGCGGCGAACAATCCGCTGTGGGGGGTAGCGCCTATCGTGGAACGCTTCTTCACCTGCCTGGTCCACATTTTCTGTAACGTGGTGCTTTTCTACGGGGCGGTGAAGAAAGAGGCCCGCTGGTTCTGGCTGAGCTTCCTGTTCAAAAGCGGCATTGATGCGGTGGCGGCCTTCGCTCAGCTGTGGGGGCTCACCGAGCTCTGGCGTGTCTGGCTCATCGAGGCCGTCGTTGTCGTCTGGGGGCTGCTGGGCTGGTGGGGGGCGCGTTGGGTGCGGGAGCATTATCCGGCAAGCGCCGCGACGGAACCCGAAGCGGCGGCAGACGCTCCCGTTCCTGCGGGATAAAATCGAGGCAGGCTGCTCAAATCATGCGCTTCAGCGTGGCTGTCGGCATCAGGCTGGGGATGTTGTCCCCAGCCTTTTGCCTCAATCTTGACGCTCGTTCAGAACGGTAGATAATGACGCTTGATGCTTACACAGGTTGCCAATCACAAAGCGGCGAAGCCAGCGTTGCTGTTCTGGGTGGGATTGCTGCTCCTGACGGCGGCGCTCTACACTCCGGCGTTGCGCTTCGGTTTTATCTGGGATGACCCCGTGTGGTTCGAGCGCGTCGTGGGGAAATCCCTCGGCGAGCTGCTGGCCCCTTTACCGGAATACCACTTTTATCGCCCCGGAACCCTGCTCATCAATCGGCTTTTCATGCGGGCGGATGGGACGTTCGATGCCCTGCCACTGCACGCTTTTCAGATTGCGGTGCACCTCCTCAATGTGGCGTTGTTAGCGCGCGTGGGCCGCACCCTGCGGCTGGGACGTTCCCTCACGCGCGGGACGGCGTTGCTGTTCGCGCTCTACCCCCTCTCGCATCAAGCCGTGGCCTGGGCCGCTCCGCAGCAAAGCTGGGTCACCTTCTTCATGCTGGTGACGGTGTGGCAGTATCTGGAAGCGCGCCGACGCGCCTCGAAGCTGGCGTTGACGGCGGCGTTGCTGGCGTACCTCGCCGCCATTGCGATGCAGGAAAGCGCCGTGCAGTTGCTGCCCTGGCTGCTGCTCCTCGAATGGCGCGAGGTCCACTCCTGGCGCACCTGGCGACGTTCGCCGGCATTATGGCTCTTTATGCCCGTTACCGTGGCCTATCTGCTCTTCTGGATTCAGGCCCCCAAGTATGAAGGCGTCACGGGGTTGGCTCTGGAGCCTGAGGTGCTGTGGTATCTGCTGCAGGGGCTGGTTTTCCCGATGGTCGGCTTTGTGCAGGGATTCCCCGCCATGTCGCCGGCCTCGCTGCACTTGTTCATGCTCGCCGGGGCGGGTGGATTGCTGCTGCTATTGGCCCTGCGACGTCGCTGGTGGCTCCTCGGCCTCGGCCTGAGCTGGTACGGCCTCCAACTGCTCTCGACCTATGTAGGCCTGAGTTATGCTTACGTGAACCTTTCCTCGCGCCTGTTCTACTTGAGCGCCTTTGGCGCCGCCTTGTTGTGGGCGGGAGCGTTGCTGCCGGCGGCGCGTCAGCGTCGCGGGCGTCTGGTGGGGAAACTCGCCCTGGTGTTGGTGGCCGTGCAGAGCGTGCTCTTGCTCCTGAGTTTTCAGCGGATGTACGCACACGGCGCCGCGTTGCAGGCGCAGCTGGTGAAGGCGCTGGCGGAGGGAGGCCCCGTGCGCTCCGCGCTGGTGATTAACTATCCCGATCGCTATACGCCGCGTCGGGCGCCCTATCCGCTAGGGTATTGGGGCGTGACTTTGGCGCCCGTGCGGGTCACTTTGGGCGATTTTGTCGCGCTGAGCACGGGCGTCGCGCCCCTTACGGAGAGCTGGAGCGTGCCCGCGCTGGGCCCGGAAGCGCAGCACCTCGGCCCTTATCACGTGGACATGCGCGGCGGGCCGGTCGTTGAAGCCACCGTCTACGAGCGAGCGCGGCAGCTGGACGCCACTTATGTCACGCAATATCATGCGGATGGGGCGATGACGCTGCACTATGCGGGGGACGTGTCTCCTTCCGCCGAAGAGGCCGTTGGCTGGAAGGCGCAGTTTGGCGGTGTGGCGCGCCTGCTGCAGGCTGAGCCGGTGTGGGATGGCGCGGTTTTGCGCGTGCGCCTGCTGTGGCAGGCATTGGGGGCCGGGGCTTCGACCGACAGTGTTTTCGTGCATCTGGCCGCACCCGAGGCGTTGCCCGTGGCGCAGGCCGATGGCGCGCCGGGATGGGGGCTTTTCCCCCTCTGGACCTGGCGGGCAGGGGATCTCATCGAAGAGGAGCGCGTCTTCACGGCCGTTGCCGGTCCTTTGCCGCCCGGCGTCTACAACATCAACATCGGCGTCTACAATTGGGAGACGCAATCCCGCGCCGCGACCTGGCTTCCCGATGGGACGCGCCTGCCTGATGACTACTTCACGCTGGGACAGGTGCGCATTGGTGAACCCTGAACAAATCGGCCTCTCCACCGCCTGTTTTTATCCCCACACCCTCACGGAAGACGCGCTCGATCTTGCCGCTGAGTTGGGCTTTTCCCTCGTCGAGGTTTTCCTGCAGACGGAGAGCGAGTATCGGCCCGATTTTGCGGCGATGCTGGCGCGGCGCGCGCGGGCGAACGGCGTGCGGATCCACTCGCTGCACCTCTACGCGACGCTCTTCGACCTCTGGTCCCCCTACGCCCGCATGCGCGAGGAGACCCGCGCGCGTTTTCTGCAGCTGTTGGAGGCGGCCGCCTGCGTCGGAGCGCGGGCCCTCACCTGGCATGGCCTGCGGCTTGGGATTGACGATCCTGCGCTGGTTGGCTCGTTTCTGGAGAGCGCGGCCTGGGCGGCAGAAGTGGCGCACGCCGCCGGGCTCACCCTGTGTGTGGAGAACGTCAGCTGGTGTTACCTGCGGCGACCAGAACACGTCGCCGTCCTCAAAGGCTTGGGCGTGCCGTTGGGGTTTACCTTTGACAGTTTCCAGGCGGCGGAAAGCGGCGTCGCGCCGGAGGCGTTGATTGCGGCGATGGATGGGGCGCTCACGACCGTGCACCTGGCGGATTTCGCGCCCGCCGGCCCGCGTCATCTCTCGCCGGGTAAGGGGATCCTGAATTGGCCCGGCGTCTTTGCCGCCCTGCGTCGCGTGGCCTACGCCGGGCCCTTGCTGATCGAGATTGCCGGGCTGGATGCGCCAGAGACCTTGCTTGAAGCGCGCCGCTTCATCGAGGCCGGGTTGCGTTCCCGCTCTCGGTGATCTGCGACGAGGGATCAGTCAGTGGCGGTCGGCAGCGGCGTGCCGTCTGGCAGGTAGATGTCCGCTGCGGCGGGAAGCAGCTGCACGCCTGGCGCGTAGGCGGTGCGCAGAGCGTTGTTGAGGGCGGTGACTACCTGCGCCAGCCACGCGACATCGTTCACGTCGCCCCGGTACACATTTTCCTTGCGCCCGTCATCCCGCTGGACGAAGTGCACCCCCGCTACCGAGCCATCCCTTTTCCGCTTGGCGATCAACTTGTAGATCCCCACCCGTGGAATTGTGCGGCGTGACCCCCGCCCCGGCGATTTCCTCGCCTGGTTCAATCCGCATCAGCGCCGGCGGTAGTGGTGTGAATTTATGGCGTTGTCAGATCGTTCCCGGTCCTTGACGGCGGGGGTTCGCCGTTACGCCAGCTTCAGCGCCTTGAACTCTTCCACCTGCCGGGTGATGGCGCGTTCGGTGGGCAGCCGCTCGATGCTCGAGGCGCCGAAGAAGCCCACAATGCCC
>Ga0208824_1003390_pt1 | contig 11041 bp, 7 predicted proteins | sample AD_JPNTR3_MetaG_FD_184447 | JGI IMG/M metagenome (GOLD analysis project Ga0208824, IMG submission 184447) | Active sludge microbial communities of municipal wastewater-treating anaerobic digesters from Japan - AD_JPNTR3_MetaG (SPAdes) (version 2) | ecosystem: Engineered > Bioreactor > Anaerobic >...
AGGGTATCATCGGTGATATGCTGGATGCCCCGTTTTTGTTCATAGGGATCCTCATCATCTTCGGTCAGGTTTTTAGGGGAAGGTACAATTTCAATCCCGAGATCAGCTTTCCTGGTAATCCGGAGCCCCTTTGCAGACAGTAGCTCCCCGAGCTTTGTTTCGGCTTCCCTGTCTTCTGGACTTGATGAAAGGCTGACCTCTCCGATAAGCTCAATCGCCCGACCCTCATAGTTATGTTCCTGTTTCGCTTTACGAGATGCTGGTTTTTTATGTACCTGTAAGCCATCGATCATCTGCCAGGGCCCAAAAGTTTCATGTTCAATATGTACATAAGCTCCCAATTGCTGTTCGATAAGCGAAAACACATCGGCAAAAATACCAATTCTGGTTTGGTCCGAGAGGGGATCTTCCAGATCGGCAAAGGGGACTACCGGCCGGGTATCAAAGGGGTTATGCCATTCGTAAACCGGCTCATCCCGATCCATGATCTGCTGTGCAGTGCTTCGACTGATACTTTTCAGTGTCCTTGTGGCACTATTAATCGTAAAAAGCGGATTTGTACTTTTAAGGATGTACTTTAACTCCTTTCCCCGGACCATCCGCGTTTTAGCAATGGAAAGGCCCCAGTTTCTGGTCAGCCGTATCCACCAGACATCGAGGGTTGTGCCTGGAGTGGTATCCTTTGGAATCAGAAGCAGGGCCGAAGCGATATTGGAAAACTGGTATTTTTTTATACTGAAGTGTCTATAGCCCAAAAGATCCAGCACAAGCTGGACCACAAAATAACCATACAATGAATTTTCATTATTTTTTATTGATGTACATTCATTGTCTGTTACAATCTGGGCAGGTAGTATTTCCATGGTTTGTAGATCCTGGTGCTTGGAAAGGGAATGGATAACTCCTTCCTGGGTACCTGCCTGCTTATCGATAAGCATGTACCAGTATTTCCCATTCCCCACAAGGGCGGCCACTCCTGGTGTGTTCTCGAGGGCTTCATAAAAATCCACATAGCCTACAAATTTAGGTGTGCCATCCCTATCCCGTTCTCTTGCGTTTAGTTTGATGAAATAAAAATCCCGGTTAATTGCGTCAGGAAAATAGGTGCACTTTATTTTGTTAGTCTGTATCATACAAGTACTCCTTTGAGCGATTTGACCGCATCGGGCCATATTTTATTGTTGACAAACACCGCGGGAATAATGACCAGCTCCGGTTGAGAGGGGAGCCGACTATACTCAGGTACTGTATCGATGGGATAAAAGTTGATTATGATTGCCCGCCTTCCACCGCATTGGCGTAATTTTTCTGCAATCCACTCTTGCTCGGTTTCGTCAGAAAGCCCAGGGCCAACTTTCCAGAATTTTGCGTCCACATAACACACTTCTTGTTGAGCATTGGTAAACTTAAAATCAAATAGTTCAAAATGTTCTTCTTCGACTTTTTTCAGTGTAATTCCCAGGGCAGTGCTAAAGAAAAACTCCGCAGCTGCCTCTCCGAGGGCTCCAAGATATATGCTCGTAAAGGCTGCAGGGTTCATACATACGGCCCCGGAACCCCAGGATGTTGCATACCCCCGCTGTTTAAAAAAATCAGCCAATCCGGCTATGTTCATCAATTTGGGAAGTCCTGAGCTTTCCTCTGAAACCTCTGACCAGCCGGTTTCCGGAGCCTGGTTAAAAGCTACATGGCAACTTTCAAAATCATTTTCAGCCTTAAAATAATAGCGATCCTTTCCGCCCGGTATTTCGCAATAGCAGCGCTGATATTTCACTTCATTCATATAGTTACATTTCGGATGCTCGAGTAGATAGGGGCGGAGTCTTTCCCAATCTTCACGGTTTCGCGGATTATCAAAATTGGCTGTTATAATTTTTAAAATCCTCTGCAGTGACAGGGTCTGGCTCTCAACAATCCTCTCTTCTTTTTCATAGGATTTCCGGGTATTTTCTGTATTACCGCAAATATGGAGATACTCTTTAGTTTTTATAACCTCCTCGGGCAGATCGATTTGCTTGAGTAATTCCGGAATTTCTGGATCACAGAGTATATGTATCTCAGGCATCCGTTTCCCCGTCCGCGTCATCCTTCCCAGGCTCTGCAGTACGATCGATGCGATTGCACGATCAATCGCTTCTGATGCGCTGGTGCCTTCCAGCGAGAAGGGCTGACCCAACATAGTTTTAACGATACAATCTTTGAATTCCTGATCGGTAAGATAGCCAGAGGCAGCGAGGTAATGGATCTGTACGAGGCGCTGAAAGGTGTTTTTTTCTGAAAAGAATGGGCCGGAATTGGAGACTATCACATTGGTGGGTTTTATGAGACAGATCCCATCAATGTCGACCTCTGTTTCATCCTTTCTCGGGTGTTCGTGGACCGACACAATGTCGCTGGCGAAGGGATCGGCAAAATGGTATTGCAGATTGACACCCCGTCCAATAGTAGCATAACTGGTAGTTACAAAATAGCGCTTACCTTGTTTTAAACCATTTTTAATAGTTTCCAATAGGCTTAGATAATTGTTTGAATCCATGCTGACCAGGTTCCAGCCACTCACTTGTCCTGACGAGGCCAGTAGACCATCTTTAAATATTGTTAAAGGCTCAAGCGGATAGGTTTTTTCTTCCCCAAAAAGATTAGGAGTAATGCAATACATAATCCTCATCTTTTTAGCATTGTTAAAATACTTCATGGCCTGAAAAATAAGATCATAGCGGCGTATGATATACTTAAGATTATCCTGATTATCTGTTTTACAGGACCGGCCAATGCTATTTCTTACTAATTCTGCCATTGCAGTATCGTTAAGCCAGCTGGCCCAGCGCTGGATTGTTTCTTTCTGTATCGCTTCATCGTAGTATTCCAGGGCGGAATTCTCAGGCAGGAATGTTATGTGTTTGTAACCTTTTACGGATGATTCATAGAGATCCCGCAATATGTTCATATCATCTTTGGAAATGGTTTTAAATTGCGGTCCCAGGGTATTGTGCAGATAGCCCAGAACGAAATTTGTGATTGGCTGATCCACATAGGCGGTGGCAGAAAGACCTACCACAAAAGCCCGCTTTGCCAGATTGCCGAGCCACAATTCCGGTGTGGCACTCAGGCTTATCATGTTAATAGCGGTGCGGGCTTCGTTTTTGGGGGAGTCTACCAGAAAAAACTCGGTAAATCCGCTGGTAAAAAAGGAATCCCCTTCGAACCAGTTTGGGTGAATCTTCCATTGGGGATCGGCATATTGATGGCTGGCAAGCTGGTACTGGAGGTAATCGCCGATGGTGGCGTTTGACGGTACAAAGTGGTTGACCACGCTGGAGATATAATCTTCGAGATTCCAGTTTACCATTATGTCTTCTTTTGTAGACTTTTTACGGATAGTGTTGAGCCAGTATTTTTTATTCATGACAATATCATTACAAAGCTGCAGGAAATGATTGATGAACCAGAGAAGGTCCTGGACGAATTTTTTAATGTCTTTCTTGGCAGAGTCCTTGCGATTAGCTGTTTTGCTGTCAGGTGTAGCAGGGGTATCAGGTGTAGCGCCATGTTTCGCATCCTCTATCCAGTTAACCTGGTCATCCTTAGCATAATTAATTATTTTTTCTGTTCCTTTACCGCTCCAGATGTAGGGTTGCCAGGAGCGGCATAAAAAAACAGAATTATTCTTTTCATTTGCTGTACGGCGTAATTTAGGATTAGCCTCCAAATGATAGTATTTCGATACTTTACCATATTCGTTTCTTAGTTTTTCGAACTGGGTGGTTTTTTCTTCTATCCATTTTTCTGTTTTTTCTTTATCCCCTGAGGCATGGGTCAGAAAGGAGGGTGGTAGAAAGGTGTTTTGCATAACCATATTACCTAAGGTTCGGGCAAGTTCTGCGAGATCTACCTTGTGTCGTAATGAATCTTCTAAAATAAAGTCCAGAAACGCGCTCTTTGCATCATCGAATTCATCGATAAACACAAGGGACCCTTCGCTGAGGCTGTCCTTTACAGGCCCCGTCCGTTCCAGAACCGAAATCAGAGGCAGGGAAAATTTCCGCAGGGATAAAAGAATCACAGTAGCCCGGGAAACGCGGTGATCTGGCCAGAGGTCAGGAATCCATCCCCAGGGGGAGCCTTTTGTAAATATAAGTTTCTCCCGTTCCTTTATTACATCCTCATGGGTACGGCCTTTTGTCTCTGGAAGTTTTTGTTCCAGGATATGATGCAGCTCTGCAAGAAAGCGGTGTTGAGCAGTATAGAAACTATCGGCCTCATTAAATTTGTTGTCATTACCATATCTAATAAAAAAGTCCACCTCCCGCTTGTATTGTTCATAGATCTGCAGGAGATCTGATTTTTCGGCTTCCTCTGCGATTTGAGCGACCCCTATGTCGATTCTGGCACGAAGCCCCTCCCAGGACTCGCTAAGATGGGTATGCATGCCCCGTAGTACGAGGACTTCTTTTTCATATTCTTTTTCTCTTTTTGCTTCCTTATATGCCCGGCGTAGGGTTGTGGTCGAGAAAAAATCCGGATCATCTTCGTCCTGGTTTATTTGTTCAATTGGTGATTGGTCACTTTTTTTGTTAGCATGCGAATGGGTGTCGGGGATATTCTTAAGCATGCGGGTGGTAAAAAATATTTTACATCCCTGCTCTTTCCACTCCTGGGCATGCCGGGCGATATACTGACACACCCCATGGGACTTGCCAGTTCCGGTAGCCCCGGGAAGCAGAAATAAACCCGAAGATGTAACATTCGCTGCTGAACCGGGCTGAGGAATGTTGGCCTTTAAAATGCCGTATATGTTTTTCCTATTATTACTCCCATCATTGGTCCTTTTCATCGGTCAGAAACTCCTTTGCATTAGAGTCTCGTACAGGACCTGAGTGAATGCAATTCTTAAAACAGATGGAGGGGGAAGTCTCCCCCTCGCTCTGGCCGCCAGCGGGCCCGGTGCACCCAGCCTATCAATGCCTGGTACTCCAGGATCGCACCGTGGCCAGTTCCAGACCGGCACCACCACTTCCGGCCCGCTGGCTGCCTCCGCTACCCCCTCTGCGGGGGACACCCCCGCAACGCCCCCGGTGAATTGGTATTTTTCAGAGTGTCATTTGTAATTAATAATTAATGCGCTAGAATAAAAAATAATAGGAGAGGCTCTTTCAAAACTCAGGGAGTTTTGAAAGAGCAACCTTATATATATAAGGTTTTTGCAAAAGGAACAGACTTTTATAAATATTGAGATGGGGGTGTGGCAACTCTTGAGCTCCGAGTATCAAGAGGAATAGGAGGAACTATGAACAGATTAAATTTGCTAATGTTGTTAGCGATTGTCATGTTGTTTTCCTTTAATTCTTGTCAGTCAGTTACGGATACGAGAACCAAAGAAGGGACATTAAGAAATTTAGCTGAACAGAATAACTTATTTTATATTGGATCAACCTATTTAAACGACATTGCAGTACATGCCAGTGATAAAGAAATGTATAAAAGAGTTCTTGGAGAAGAATTCAACTATTTGCAATGCGAATGGGATATGAGTATGGAAGCCATCTGGACTGGCAGAAACGAATATAACTTCACATGGTGTGACAATGCTGCAAACTTCGCAATCGAACATAATATGAAATTACGTGGTGCCCACCTGATATGGCACGGATCATTACCTCAATGGGACTTTGCAGCTTTATCTAACACAGAGTTTGAAAATGCAGTACATGATTACATAAATACAGTAATTAACCATTTTAAAACAAAATATCCGGGCTTAATAACAGAATGGAATGTGGTAAACGAGGTGATAGATGCGGATGGAATCGTAAATACAGGTGAAACAAGATTTAGACCTTCAATATTTTTAGACAAAATGGGACCTGATTTTGTAAAAAAAGCATTTACCTGGGCACATGAAGCGGACCCAGATGCAAAATTGTATATGTGCGATTATGATTTTCTCGGGAATGAAACCGATAACAAAGGAAAAGCCGATTTACTCTATGGTCTTGTAACAGAACTAAAAAATGCTAATGTTCCGATTCACGGTGTTGCAGAACAATGCCATTTAGATATCGACCCTAGTATGGGTTATCAGGATATGAATTATTATTCTACAACTATGGATAGATTCGGGAACCTTGGTTTAGAGTTTCAAATTACAGAATGTACTATTGCAATTAAAAACGGGGAAGGAAGTTTAAGCGAACGATTACAGGAACAGGCTAACCTTTTAACTAAAATTTTAGGAGTTTGTAAAACTAAACCCTACTTTAAAGGTTTTTCATTTTGGGGATTTGTAGATTCCCATACCTATCTTGATGAAACAGAATATCCTGTCTTGTTTGATAAAGATTATAATCCCAAGCCATCCTATTTTGCTGTATATGATGCCTTAAAAAATAAATGAGGTTTTTGCAGAAGTCTGTTACTTTTGCAAAATCCTCAAAATAAAAAAATCCCCCTCTAATTTATCTTAATTAAGGAGCCATTCATGGGAGCCAGGGGGGACCGCACCATGCAGCTGTTTCCTTTGCCGAATCAGAGCCATGAGAGCCGCCAGGGCAATAACAATAAGGTTAATCTGGATTGCCTGAACAATTGGCAGTCCGACAATGCCGGTAAGCATGATGACCAGAAACACCCGGTCTACCCAGGATCGTATAGAGGACGTAACAAAACCAACGATGAGGGCTGCAAGCAAGCCTTTAAGCAATAGGGGCAGAGTAATAGACATCATGGATACTCCTTGTATCTTGTAATTTATATATATAAAATGTCAATATCGTGGCACTACCAGTGCTGTACTTATAATGTCGACAATGCCTGCATAGTGGTTTGAAAATCAAAATATTCTGGATCAAAATCGGGTGGTAGCCATTCAATGATCTCTTGTTCCTCTTTAGTAAGGTATTTATTTGGTTTGGTTAGTATTTCCAGGATATTCATATAACCGTATATACTGCCGCAGTCCTCTGGCGGACAGGCACGCTTCCCTTCAAGGAGGAGAGGAACCTGCTCGATATCAGGATTTGCCTTTTGGGTACCTAAAATTGTTATATCATGTACCCAACTATCACCAAAGTCGTAGATATATACAAAATGGCTGCCCTTACGGAACCTCAGATTGTCTAAGCGAACCTTCCGTTCATCCTCTAAGGGATCCCAATCATCAGGTGTTGGTTGCCCATAGTGCTGTCCGCGAATATCAAATAAATGCAAATGATAACCATCCCATCCCATAGCAGTAAGAATAATTTCGCTTACCTCTGCCAAACTTCTATTTCCCGGTATAAGTACATCCCGATATATTTCAGGTTCTATACCAGCCAGGGTTATCTTACAAATATAATGTTTTTCTGCAGGCGGGCGTTTTTTTTGCTTTTTTGGGGAGTGCTGTTTTTGTGATCTATTCCCGGTACCACTACTCTTGGTTCGTTTCTTTTTCGGGGATATCTGGGCAATGAATGGGGATGATTTAAATTGTTCATTAAGCTGTAGATCGATTGCTTCCATTAACTCTACACTTATAAATTCATAGTTTTCAATATCAGTCTGTAATTCTTTTATTTCCGATTTATTAAGCTTTAATCCTGGTATGTTTAACATACGGATAGTATTGCATAGATATTTTGTACTATTTAACAGTTCAAGGAGTTCAGGATTTTCCAATATATCAGGGGTCGCTAAGGACTGTATGCGTCGCATCCAAAACAAAAAAGCCTCATAAGCTGTTAGAATTTGAGAACGAAGTCTTATGGCATCCTTTGATTCTAATTCTGGGTTGTATGTTTTTTCAATTTCAAGGCCGTAGGCCTTCGTTTTATTATAAATATTTTGTATTTGCTCAGGTGAATATCCTGCTAATTCAAGCCCCTTAAAACAACGTCCCAGAGCTGAATCTACTGTATGACCTTGAATTAATTCATCCTTAATAAATGCTTCGATTTCATAGGGATCCAACGAAAGGCCCATTTCTGCCATGGTCCTGTTTAATTCCCTGGCTTGTTTTTCTAAGGGGCTTAAAAAATCTTCATTAGATAACAAATCATAGATCGATTTCTCATCCATTCCGCTAAGCCACAGATAGCTATGTCCTTCGATAAAATACATTTGTACTTTTTCTCTTGTATTATAATAATCGGAAAAGGAACCCTTCGGATTTTCTCTCACCAGGTCCGGGGCTTCCTGAATAATAGCGTTTATCATGGTTTGCGGGTCCCTCGGAAATTTTAGTTTTTTAATAGCCCGATCCAGTCCAATATCCAGGGCTGCAAAATAGGCTTCCCTGTCTTCATTGGTAATATCCTTTGCAAAGATTGGACGAACCTTAAATACAGTATCCTCATCCAGGATACTTTGAAATGCTAGATAGTCTCCTGCTGCTAGTCCATGGTCTTGATAATAGGTTCCTACATCCAGAACATGACATCGCACTATTGTATTTGTTGTTTCTGTATTGTCATCTTTTAGTAAGATATCATTAGCATGTTCCTGAGCAATAAGCAGGGGAATAACAAGCTCAACTCCAAATAAAGTATAGTATATTTCTACATCCTTAAAGGATAATGCAATGGTTTTTGGTGTAAATTTTTGCCCTGATTCACTTTGTATCGTTAATTTCCAGGGCATTGCTTTAGGATTTTGAATTGTAAACAAACGATGCCCGACAATAAATATGTTTTTCTTTATTTCCAGTTCGGTAAGTCGGGCTAAAATGTTGGTTTTCGGCAATAGGCTTAACTGTTCCATAGTTCATAGAGTATACCATAAACAGGTGCTCACCGGATAGTAAATCTTACCATATCGAAGCCGCCAGTACCGTGCTATAGTATATCCATGAACATAACATTATCCGAAGCTTCCCGTATCGTTCATGAGATAGAAGATGCAGTCCTTGCTGCTTTTGTCGGCGATCGGGCGGTGGTACAGCTTGCCCTTTTTGGTCTTGTTGGAGACCTCCATGTCCTGATAGAGGATATTCCCGGACTTGGAAAAACAACCCTGGCCCTGGCCCTGGCCAGAGCTGCGGGGCTCTCCTTCTCCCGGATCCAGTGTACTCCGGATCTGCTCCCGGCGGATGTGCTGGGCCTTTCTGTCTGGGATAATAACCAGCGTTCTTTTGTGTTCAAGGCTGGTCCTATTCTGGCCCACTTTGTGCTGGCCGATGAATTGAACCGGGCGTCCCCCCGTACCCAGTCCGCCTTTTTAGAAGCCATGCAGGAGGGGAACATCAGTGTGGATGGAAATACCATACCATTGCCCGAACCCTTCTTTATGGTGGCAACCCAGAACCCGCACAATTTTGTCGGCACCTTTCCCCTGCCGGAAGCGGAACTGGACCGGTTCGGCCTCAGTTTTTCCATTGGATATCCATCAATAGAACATGAAAAAACGATTCTGGAACGGAATGAGGCGGCAAAACCGGTGCTGGCAGTCCGGACTGTGACGGAGGCAGAAACCATAGGATCCATACGAAACCTGGCTGCATCCATTCATATCAGTGACCCCGTCCGCCAGTACCTTATGGAGCTTGTTCGATCCACCCGTACTGCGGCGGAGATTAAACTGGGGGCCAGCCCCCGGGCCGGAATATACCTGCAGCGGGCTGCCAAAGCCAGGGCCTTGTATGAAGGGCGAAGTTTTGTATTGCCCGAAGATGTGGAAGCCCTGGCAAAACCAGTCCTTGCGCACCGTCTCGTGCTTGCTTCCCAAAGCAGGATGACCGGAAAACAGGCCGGTGCTGTGGTGGCGGAACTCCTTTCCCGGATTCATAAACCCACCGGGCTTTAAGTGCATCCATGAGTGTTAGAGTATCCCCCCTGGGATTGGCCATACTTATTTTTATCATTGCTCTTTTTAATAGTATCCAGGGCCTGGCAGGATCCCTTTCCCGTATTATGGTGCTGCTTCCGATCCTTGTTGTGACTCTTTCCTTTATCCAGGTCTGGTATACCTATCTGTTTTTTGGTTTCCATCAGGATTTTTCTACGGACCATCCGGTACGGGGGGAAGAGCTTTCCTATACCTTTGTCATTCATCATCACGGGATACTCCCTGCCTGCGGCATACAATGTCAGTTTTCCTTTAAGGGCCCCGGCCTTGCCGGTACGAGGACTCAGCCGGTGTTTCTGGCTCCCAGGGCAAAAAAGACCTGGTCCTTTACCTTCCGCTGTGCCTATCGGGGTATCTATGCGGTGGGTATTGAACGGTTTCTCTTTCGGGATACTCTGGGCCTTTTGCAGCTTTCCTTCCCGGTAGAACCGCGGATGTTTTATGTGTATCCGGAGCTGCTTGCCCTTCCGCCTTCGCTGGATTCCTTCTTTATCGGAAGCGGTGAACTGGGATTAGGGTCCGGCGGTGTTCAGGATGATATTGGCGTCTTTGATTCAATCTATCCCCTGCGCCACGGGGAGGGGGCCCGGCAGATAGCCTGGAAACGTTTTGCAGCCACCGGCATTCCCAGTGCATATCGGACAGCCAAAGCATCTGCTCCAGCCCTGCGGGTGGTGCTGGATCTACGCCCGGCCCCATCCTTCGGTAACGAGGAAGACCGGCTTACCGCGGAAGATCTGGCGGTAAGCCTTGTGTTTTCTGTGCTCAGATATATGGCAGAACGGGGGCTCCCCGTGGAGTTCTATGGCGGTGCTGAAACTGCTGAACCTTCGGTCATCCCTGACCTTTCCACCTTTGAGTGGCTCTATAATCAATCTACCAGCCTTCTTTTTAATGAGACCACCGTTCCTCCTTCTGCGTGGACTGGCGATTCGGCCACCCTGCTTGTGACGCTCCAAACCCCAATGGAACAGGCTTTAGAAAAGGCTGAAGAAAACGGATATGACCTTTATGCCGCCCTTGAACACCGGCTGCGCAGTGGTTACAGGATGCTCATCATATCGGTCCCGGAACCAGCCCTTGTGGATGAAGCCCGCACAAGGGCCCTGACGTTGTTGGATCATCTACCTATGGTCCACTCCTGGGTCCCCTATAAGGTGCTGGACACCAGGCTCGGTAATGAGGGGATAGCCCATGTCTTTGAATAGACTTCCATTATATT
>Ga0208824_1003398_pt1 | contig 11019 bp, 8 predicted proteins | sample AD_JPNTR3_MetaG_FD_184447 | JGI IMG/M metagenome (GOLD analysis project Ga0208824, IMG submission 184447) | Active sludge microbial communities of municipal wastewater-treating anaerobic digesters from Japan - AD_JPNTR3_MetaG (SPAdes) (version 2) | ecosystem: Engineered > Bioreactor > Anaerobic >...
CACCTGCTCTTCTGCTCCAGGATAGTTAAATTCAACATTGCAAAACTCAATATTGCCTTTTTTGTTATTATGTATAATTAATGGCTTATCAGGATCTTTAATTGATGGTTCAGTTTTAAGGACTTCCACTATACGCTCAGCAGATGCCTCAGCTCTCGGTATCATAATAAAAACGCTCATAGCTAAAGCGACAGATATCATTATTTCCATTATATATGTTAAAAAAGCCGTTAGATTACCTACTGGCATAGCACCCATATCTATTCTATGGCCACCAAACCACATAATCGCGACAGTTGAGAAATTCATAATAATTATAAGAGAAGGTATTGCGAGCGCTAAAATTCGATTTACTCTTAATGCAGTATTTGTAAGATCCCGGTTAGCTTCATCAAAACGTCTTGCTTCATAATCATTTCTTACAAAAGCCCTTATAACTCTAACACCCATAAGCTTTTCACGCATAATCTGATTTACTTTGTCAATTTTTAATTGCATAGATCGAAATAGCGGTGTTGCCTTTGCTAAAAGAATTCCAACTGCAATAGCCATAATCGGAACTATGATAATTATAGAATATGATAAAACTATATCTTGCCTTAAAGCCATGATAATACCACCTATACAAATTATAGGAGCCATTATCATGAGGTTTAAACCGAATAGGACTAACATTTGCGTTTGTTGAACATCATTTGTGTTGCGAGTGATGAGCGATGGAGTACCAAATCTATTTAAGTCTGCTTGAGAAAAACTTTCTACCTTGTTGTATATTGCTCTTCTCACATCTCGCCCAAAACTCATAGATATCTTAGAACCAAAATATGATGAGGCTATGGCACAAGATGCTAATAATAATGTGAAAATCAACATAAGTCCACCAGTCTTTATAATATAACTAATGTCACCCTTAGCTACGCCGTTATTAATAATAGAAGCGTTGAGGCTCGGTAAATAAAGATTAGACATCGCCTGCACTAAAATTAATGATATTGCGAGGACAATCTGTTTCCAGTAAGGTTTTAAAAACTTTTCAATTAAATATCTCATTTAAATATTTTTCCCTCTTTTTCTAAAGTTTATCTGATATATTTGAGCTTATAATATCAATATAGCGCTTGAGATTAGATTGTTCATCGATACTTAAACCAACCAAGCTTGTCTTTATAATTTCAGCTAAAATTTCATTTAATACGTTTAATGTTTCTAAGCCAGCATCAGTTAAATATGTATGGCTTAAACGTTGATCGCGGATATCATCCTTACGTATAATAAGTCCTGCTTTTTCTAATTTTTGAAGCATAAGGGTTACAGTTGGTGGAGCAACATGGATTTTTTCAGCAAGATCTCTCTGGCTTATCCCTGCATTCTGGTTAATAAACCATAAACATACAGCTTGACCTGGACGAATCCCTTTCTCTGAAGTTAATTTAAAAAATAACTGATTGTGATAACGATTAAATTTAAAGAAAGACAAAAAAACTTCCAGAGAAATATTATCAATTCCTTTTAAATTTAAAAATATTTCATCTTCTAATTTATCTTTAAACAATAAAACCCCCTAAAGTAAAAAATATTTATCATGTTAATAGTTATCATGGTAAATATTACATAGCATATAATTTTAAAGCTAATCTTTTAAGTGTCAAGAAAAGTAAAATATACAATTATATATACCTTCGAAAACAATACCTCTGGCCTTATTAAACAATTATGAAAAAAGAAGGAGATCTTAAAATGGAATTAAGTTTCTCCGAAAATAATAACTCCATAATCATAAGATTATATTTGGTTAAGCGATTAGGTTGTTTAGTTTTATAAGAAGCATGAAAATATATTTCCATGCTTTATTGTTGCAGAAAAGATATCATGTAATGTCAAAAATATTACTCACTTAAATTAAAATTAATTCTTAAATTATTTTTTGTAACTTATACTTATATATATATAATTATACTTATATAAGTTTAATTATTAGAAAATGAAAAAATGGAGGTAAAATGCCCCAAAAAGGTTGGCTTTCTGTATTATTTTGCACCGAAGGTACTTATCCATTCTTTCCTGGTGGTGTAAGTAGTTGGTGTCAGACTTTGATAGAGGGGTTGGAAGATATAGACTTCCATATAATATCTGTAATCGGAAATCAGAATGTTGAGATATTATACGATTTACCACCTAATGTTAAAAGTTTATATGCTGTTCCACTTTGGAACATTGAGGAACCATTTGGTTATACTAATGGTTGTACAATAAAACATGCAAAATTAAAAAAAAGCAAAACCTCAGAAGCTATAATAGAAGATAAATTTATTCCACTCTTTATACACTTTCTGGATGGTATAGAAAACAAAAATATTAATCTTTTTGATTATGCGCTTATATTTAGTGAGATGAATTCATATTTTGAAAAGTATGATTACTCCAACACAATGCTTTCAAAGCCTGTTTGGGAAACTTTTAAAAAGACAATATATGAAAAATACGTTAAATACAATACAATTTACTCAAATGACGAAATACCAACTTTATATGATCTGACCACCTGCATGCAGTGGTTATTTCACCTTCTGATAGTTCTTAATATTCCTATTCCAAGGACTGATCTTGTACATTCCTCTGTTGCAGCATTTACTTCCCTTCCGGGGATAATATCAAAATTAAGATATAAAGTGCCATTCCTTTTGACTGAACATGGGGTTTATTTGAGGGAAAGATATTATGCTATCTCGGTAAGCGATATTCCATATTTCTCAAAAAGATTTCTTATTAATTTAACATCTCTTATTGCTCGTTTATCCTATGAAATGGCTGATCAGATTTCACCTGTATGCAAATTTAATACTAAATGGGAAAAATATTTTGGTGCAGATGAAAATAAAATAAAAGTAATCTATAATGGTATAGATCCAAATGTTTTTGTTCCTATGAGAAAACCCCATCAACTTAAAGAAATACCCGTTGTAACAGTTGTTGGTAAGGTTGTGCCATTTAAAGATATTGAGTCAGCTATCAAGGCTGCAAAAATTGTAAAAGATAGATTTCCCAATGTATTATTTTTAGAATATGGTTCTTTAGACGAGGATGTGGATTATTATAATAAATGTAAGAAACTCGTTAAAGATTTAAACTTAACTGAAACATTCATTTTTAAAGGTCACAAAACTAATAATCCTTACGAAATATATAATCAAGGCGATATAACACTTCTAACGAGTATATCGGAGGGGCACCCTTATACGATTATTGAGTCGTTATCATGCGAAAGACCGGTTGTAGCTACAGATGTTGGCGGAATCCCAGAAGTTTTAGAAGGTTGTGGTTTAATAGTTCAACCAAAAGATTATGAAGCCATGGCTCAGGCAATTATAGAACTTTTAAATAATAGGGAATTGAGTGAAGAGTTAGGTAAAAAGGGAAGAGAAAAGGTCAAGAAGGAATTCGACATAGAGAAAAACTTAAGACTTTATGAAATTTCATACAGAAGTCTTGTTGATCCATCATTTGCGGCTAGTAAATCAAAATTCGTATCTGAAAACATTATATTAAAAAACCTTATAAAAGATTATAGAGAAAGATTTAATGAACATAGATAAGCCTTTGTTGTATTCAAAATCAGATCTTACTAATGAAGTTATTAATAAAATTGGAAACCCTATTGACTATAATTCTGTACTAATAACATTAGAGATGCTTGGTATAACAGATTTTCTTTCTCAAGATAAATATGATAAGAACAACTTGAGAGAACTCGCAGATGAGATATACAGGAGGGCTAAAGTATTAGTCTTAAGGAAAGAAAAAACTATTTATAAAGAAAAACATCCAGTTTTAATGAGCATTAAGAGATTCTTTTCTTCATTTTTAAAAGGAACAGAGATAGCCATACCTATGATTATCCAGATGATTAGTATTGGTTTAATTGGAGTTTCTCTGTGGGCATACTTAGGATTTACTTCAGAATTAGCTACTTACATAGCTATTGGTACATTTTTAAGTTATGTTGTAACTGGTGGTTTTATGCAATCCATTGGTCGGAAAGGATTACAATATTTAGCATGGGATAACCCACCTCTTGCTAAAAAGGGAGTATATAAAATCTACAGAGGCGGAGCTTATGCAGTTTTAATAATAGGACTCCTTTTTGCTTTAATAATATGGCTTATAAACTCATTTAGCCTTAATAGATTAATTTTAATAACTTTAAGTTATTATTTTATGCTTTCTTTTCTATGGTTAAATCTATCTGTTTTATATGTTTCAAAGAAGATTTTAGGAACTATAATTTCTACATCTTTACCAATTATTGTTATTTTAATTTTATTAGCAAAAGATATAAACATAATTCCTGCTCAGATCGCAGGTCTTTTTGTTTCAAATGTAATATCTTTCTTCTGGGGATATATTTCATTTTATAGGCTTCCTCCGACTAAAGAAAAACTACTTAAAAGCGTGAAACTTCCTCCAGTTGATTGGTTTAAAGAAAGCATAAAAAAATATTTTCTATTTGGATTGTTTTACTTTACATTTCTAATGACAGACAGAATTGTAAATTGGACATCTTCATTTAGCAGAAATGGTATGCTTTTCAACAGTTCTTATGAAATAGGGCTTGATTTTGCCCTTATATTTTTCCCGATTTTTCTTATTTTAGCAGAATATGCAATGAGGGTAATTTTTGGCAGAATCATATATCTCCAAAAGAATCTTAAATCAACCGAGATTGAGAAATATAATATAAGGTTTTTTATCTATTACATTATAATATTTTGCGCTATACCAGCAATTTCTATGTTGATTTATGTGTTTTTAAATCCCATTTTTTATGTTTTGTATAATTCGTTTGGATTTGAAATATTAGGGCCTTTATTTAACGATAACTTAACAAAATTTGTATTTAATGCCTCTTACTATGCTTATATTTTTACTGGTATTGGATTGTTCAATTCACTTCTTCTTATTTCTCATTCAAGGCCAGAAATGCCACTTAATTCTATCCTCGTTGCTTTTTTTACAAATATAATCGTAGGCGTATTACTATCAAGGCTTATAAGTCCAGAATATAGTGTATTCGGACTTCTTTTAGGAGGAATTGTTTTCTTTGTGACTACAACAATTGCCTCTGCAAATTTGATGATGGATTTTGATTATGCAACTTTCTATAAATGAGCAGATAGTTATTTCTGCCATAGAAGCTCACGATCCATTTTCTCTTCCAAATGAATTTGCAGAAATTATCGCTAAGAGAATACCTCTCAATTGCTTAGCAATATATTCAGGAACTATTTCATCGCAAAAGCTTATTGGACTCTATGTGGACCATTATTCACTCAAAGTATCAACAGATTTAAAGAATAATTCTTTAAGACCTATGTATGATAGTAGATCAGTTAAAACTATAGATATTCCTCAATTCTTAACTTCTTTTGATTTAAAAAAAAGAACAATTAGGATAGGTGGTTTCGAATTCTTGTCTATTTCTAAATCATTTAAAGATAATGCTATAACAGTCGTTTATAATGCTGAAAAGAGAAATTTAAAAAAAGCGGTAAGAGAAATTAATAAAGTTTTTCCTTACATTAATCTTGCAATATTTCCCATTATTAAACTTAGAGATCACTTTGAAGATGCAGGTTCTTTAATAAATTCTTTAATTAATAATTTTTTAAAAGAAACAACGACAATAGATGGATATCTAAAATTTTATTTAAAACTCGCGATTCACTTTTTAGGAGCTGAGTGTGGTTTATTAAAAGGTTCTGTTTTTGGTAATGACTTTCAAGTTTTTATTGGAAATGATATTGATAGTAAAGTCTCTAAAAGAGAATTTTATTTAAAAGATAATGAGGAAAAAATTTTTTGTACCCTTATTATTGCTTCGGATAAATCTATTTTAAATACACCGCAATCCCGTTTTTTAATGGAGATAACGCTTTCTTATTTGAGAGAGATAATTTATAATTATTACAATAACACATTTGACTTAAATATTAAGTTAAGTAATTTTTTTCTCCTTTCAAAAATTTACGAAGTATTGGAAGAAGGAAAAATCGGGCATTCGGATAGAATTATTGATACTGCTTTATATATTGGAGAGAGAGCTGATTTAAGTAATTCTGAGTTAGGTTTTATTTATCATTTAGCAGCCCTAAAAAATATTGGTAAAATCATAATTAAATACTTCTCGAAAATAGATAGTAAAACTTTTGAAGAAGAGTTTAATGAATCTATAAACAATGAATTGTTTGACCACTTTTTTATAAAGAGAGGTAATAATGACTTTTATCGTGAAATCGTTAATGCTTCTATAGATTTTGTCTATTTAATAGAAAGTAATGAAAATAATTTTGAAAATGGTATAAATAAATTAAACATTGATAGCTCTCTAAAATCATTGCTTAAGAAAAGAATTAAAGAACTTGAATCTGAAAGGTGTTTCAATATAAAACATTGTCCTGAAATTCTACTTAAGAATTGCCCATCTTTTATTACTAAAAAGGATTGTTTTGAATCTGGAATTACTCCTTGCTATTATAATAATTATGGTAACTGTAAAAACTGCTTCGTTTTTAAAATCAAAAATAAGAGAGGATAAAAAAGAATATGAAAAGAATTGTATCTCTATATATAGTCTTAATTATTTTAACTTTATCAACAAGCATTCCTACTGCTGCATTTGCAAGAAAAAACCTACAAAATGTACTTATTGTTTATTCAACTGAGGATCCGTACTGTATGGAAGTTTTAAAAAATACAGAAATAGTGCTTGAAAAAAATGATATTTACTTCACAAAATTTAATTTATCAAGTAATTATACATTTCCAGCTTTAGATGATTTTGCAATTGTTGCAATTGCAACAGAGACAATTTATTATCTGCCAATTGGACCACAAATGGACCTCAAAAATTATGTAAAAAATGGAGGTAGAGTTGTCCAATTGTTACGAGGATACTCCCAAGATGTTGTAGAAATATATGGTATCACAAACACAACAACACCCGAAATAATAGAACAAGTTGGAGGTATAGAGTTTATAACTGATTTTATACCTGGTGTTAAAGGGTTAAAAATACCTCCTAAAGATTGTGAAAATGTATCTTACGAAATATCGTTAAATCAAGATGCCAGAATCATTGCAAGGGCTTATAGTGGATTACCTCTTGCATGGAGTTACGTTTATGGTAATGGTGAAACAATATTCTGGAATGCTACACTTCTTTCTGATAAAGCCTACAGAGGATTAATAATCGGAAGTATTACTTCCCTTCTACCAATAAGCGCAAGAAAAATAATAGGAGCAGGCTTAGTTTATATTGATGATATGCCATCACCCTCATGGAAGACAAAACTTGAACCAATAAAATCAGAATATGATATAACTGATACTGAATATTATTTCAAAGTTATGCTACCAGATTTAATTGACTTGGGAAAAAGATACAATATAAAATATACAACTGCTACTGTATTTTCATACAATAACATAACAAAACCCCCATTTAGCTTCTTTGAATGGGATAACACGACACTTCTTAATGAAGATGGATCTAAAATAAATGTCCCAGAGCAAACCTTTAAAATCCTTAATGAAGAGAAAGCAGAAGTTGGCTTTCATGGCTATAATCACATTCCATTTACCTTAGCGGAATGGCATAACCAAGCAAACATGAAAAAGGCAGTTGAATCTGCAAGAGAAAAGTGGTTTTCTCTATCGAGCACAGCTCCAAGAGTGTATGTCCCGCCAATGAATGTTAACGATAGGGAAGGGTTTGATGCAGTTATGGATGTATTCCCTGAAATTAGTATTTATGCATCTCTATATACTGGCTATTTTGACGAGGGATGCGATAGAGAGTTTGGCATTGAACCATGGAACGAAAGAATTGTTTCTATACCAAGAGTTACTTCTGGTTATAACTTAAGTGACTATGATAAAATTTTAGCTCTCTCTGCAATTGAATCCTTTGGTGTCTGGACTCATTTTCTTCACCCAGATGATGTTTTTAGTACTCCCATAAATTATCCATTAGCCGAACCTGAATGGATTAGAAATCCTGAATCTCTTCCATGGAAGGGTGTAAATACTGGTAAAAATGGATTATTTTACAAATTTGAAAAGGTAGTTGATAAAATAGAATCTTTGTACCCTTGGCTATCTTTTAAAACTGCTCTGGAAGCAAAAGATGATATATTGCACTATGACGACAGTGGTAGTTCTATCGATGTCTATAATGATTTCATAAACTTTAACACTTTTCACGAAGCTACTTATATAGTAGAATTGCCTTCAATTTTAACACTTGAAAAAGATGAAAACTTAACAATACTTTCTAATGAGATATTTGGAAATAAAAGGAAAATGGTGATAAGAGTAAAAAATGGATGCAAAGTTTACTTCAAAGCTTCATAGTAGAGCAAAAATTATAGCAACGATTGGTCCTTCGTCGAATAGTCCTTTAATAGTTAAAAAACTAATTGAGGCAGGTGCTACAGTTTTTAGATTTAACCTTTCACACAAACAGGAAGATGAATTAATAAATGAAGTTAAAGTTATTAGAGAAGTTTCCGATTCATTAAGAGTTAATACTGCTACAATTGCAGATCTTCCTGGACCCAAAATAAGAGTGCATGGTCTTGCAGATAATCTCGAAATAGAAAAAAGAGAAAAAATTACAATATTAAAAGAGGCACCTAAAGTTGATTACAAATTTTTGCCCACAGAAAAATATATTTTGATTAATTATCCAGATATAATATATGATATTAATGTTGGCGAATATGTTTACATTGATGATGGACTAATAAAGTTAAAAGCTATCGATAAAGACGAAAACTATATAATATGTGAAGCTCTAAATACTGGTGTAATAAAGCCAAATAAGGGAGTCAATCTTCCGTTCACAAAACTTCATATAGGTTATCCAGTTGAAACAGACATAAAATGGCTAAAACTTATTACAAGCCTTGACCTATGTGATTATATAGCACTTTCATTTGTAAGGTCATCAGGTGATGTCGAAAGAATTAGAGAGATAATAAAAGAAGGTGGTAGAAATATTGGAATCGTTTCAAAAATAGAAAAATATGAGGCAATACAAAATCTCCAGAATATTATAAAATCATCAGATGCTATTATGGTTGCAAGAGGCGATCTTGGTATAGAAGCTCCAATAGAAGAAATTCCATTCCTCCAGAAAGAAATTATTAGGAAATGCAATATTGCTGGAAAACCAGTAATCACTGCCACACAAATGCTTGAATCAATGGTTACGAGCCCCACACCTACAAGAGCAGAAGTTACTGATGTAGCAAACGCAATTCTTGATGGAACAGATGCTGTAATGCTTTCAGCTGAAACAGCTGCCTCAGTAAATCCTGAAATAGTTGTGCAGACAATGCAGAGAATAGTTCAGAAATCTGAAAGTAAAATGGATTATAAAAAATTGTGGAATATCTTAAGCGAAACTGTACAAAACGATGTTTCAGATGCCATTGCATTTAGTGCTGCAAGGGTAGCTGGTGACGTTAATGCCTCATGTATTGTATGCCTTACATCATCTGGTAGCACTGCAAGGAGAATTGCAAAGTATAGACCAGAAATTCCTATTCTTGCACTATCGAGTTCGAAGAGAGTAGAGAACATATGCGAGTTATTCTGGGGTGTTAAGCCACTGGAAGCTAATCTAACTAACAATGTCGAAGAATCCATAGAAATAAGTAAACATATAATATTAGAAAAAGAATATGCTAAAAGTGGAGATAAAATTGTTTTTACACTTGGAACACCTATGGGTGTTTCAGGCACAACAAACCTTGTTGAGGTAATAACAATTTGAAAGGAGTAGAAAAATGAAATGTTACTTTCACTCAGAAAATGAGGCTCAGACAGTATGTACGAATTGTGGTAAGGCAATATGTGGAGAATGTATAAATATTTATAACAATAAGTCTTATTGTCCTGTTTGTTATAGTATTTTAACCGGAGAAGAGAAACCAAAAAAAGAAATAAAGAGAAATACAGCCACATTAATTGGTTCTATAACATTAATATTTATAGGTTTATTTCTTCTCGCATATGAACTTCATTACCTTCACGTATTTTGGAAATTTTTCTGGCCCTCGGTAATTATCCTGTTAGGACTTTACTTTTTAATAGATTATGTCGTGTACAAAACAAGAAGTTCTGTTGTTTCAGGTATTGCTCTTGGATTGCTCGGTATTTACTTACTTTCTTCTTATCTAAGTCTACTTCCCTCTTATTTAAGAGGATGGCCTACTTTTTTAGGCATAATCGGAATCATTCTTCTTGTTTACTATTCTGTCTTTCGAGCAAAAAATTATCTAACAATTGGTATTTTCTTCCTCATTATAGGAGCTCTGCTTCTATTAAATAATTTAAATATTATATCATTTGCCATAATAGCTAAGCTTTGGCCTATTATATTCATTGTTCTTGGAGTAAAGCTATTATATGATATGCATAAAAGGAGAGTGTAAATGAAGTGTTTTAATCATGAAGATAAAGATGCAGTTGGAATATGTGTTTCCTGCACAAAGGGATTATGCAGAGATTGTGCAATAGAATATGATGGAAAGTTGTACTGCAAAGATTGTTTTAATGCTGCGCAACAAAGAAAAAATAGAAAACTTGTAAGAAATACAAAGAAGGCAATTTTGGGAGGAGTTTGTGCTGGTATTGCTGATTATTTGGGCATTGACCCAATCATAGTAAGAGTTATATGGCTTGTTACTTTTGTAATTCCTCCTTTTATAGTATTTTCAATTTTGCTTTACTTTTTACTATGGATTATACTACCAAGAGGATAATTTTAATTTAGCATTAGCTCATTAATGCCGAAGTGGCGAAATTGGCAGACGCGGCAGACTCAAAATCTGCAGGGGTTCAGAGCCCCGTGAGGGTTCAACTCCCTCCTTCGGCACATTTATTGTTTATCTTTAATTTTTACAAATATTCCTACGTATATAGTAACTCCATAATTATAAAATTATGTTTGGTAAA
>Ga0208824_1003402_pt1 | contig 11008 bp, 8 predicted proteins | sample AD_JPNTR3_MetaG_FD_184447 | JGI IMG/M metagenome (GOLD analysis project Ga0208824, IMG submission 184447) | Active sludge microbial communities of municipal wastewater-treating anaerobic digesters from Japan - AD_JPNTR3_MetaG (SPAdes) (version 2) | ecosystem: Engineered > Bioreactor > Anaerobic >...
TGTTCTCTCTTTGCTTCCACCATGTAGACGATAGTCTCACATACGTTGCAGATGTGATCGCCCGTCCTCTCCAGATGCCTGTTCACCATGAGCAGCAAGGTTCCCTCCTTGATCACCTCGGGTCGCTCAATTATGATATTCAAGAGCTTATCCCTTGCTTTTACATAAAGGCCATCGATCTCATAATCCCACTTGGTTATCTGGCGGGCCATATCGGCATCGTCTTTCTCAAGGGCTTCCATCGATTGCCTGAGCATTCTGCCGCTGATCTCTGCCATGCGTGGAATGAATTCCAGCTTTGTTATCTCGATCTTATTATGAGACTGGGCTGTGACCCGAGCGATATCCACAGCCAGATCGCCTATCCTCTCCAGATCTATGCCGATCTTCAGTATTCCTATGATCCTCCTCAGATCCCTGGCCATGGGCTGCTGAAGCACCAGAAGCTCCATGCACAGGTTCTCAATCCTGATGCTCAGATCATCGACGTCCTGATCGTTCTTTATGATCTCTCGTGCCAGTTCGACATTCGAGTCGGTGAGGGCAAGGACCGATCTTTCTATAGCCTCCCCCACCCGGTCGGCCAGGTCCTTTGTCAGCCTCTTCAGATCTGATAGATCTTTGCGATAAGGGATCATTTAGTCTTCCCCAGGGATCATCCAAACCGCCCGGTGATATAGTCCTCGGTGCTCTTCATCTTCGGCGCTTCAAAGATCTGCTTGGTCTCTCCCACCTCGATCAGCTCGCCGAGGAGGAAGAAGGCAGTGCGGTCGGAGACCCTGGCCGCTTGCTGCATATTGTGGGTGACAATTATCTGGGTATACTCCTCCTTGAGGCTCTCCATCAGGCTCTCGATCTTGCCGGTTGAGATGGGGTCTAATGCACTGCAGGGCTCATCGAATAGGATGACATCAGGTCGCATGGCCATGGTCCGGGCGATGCACAATCTCTGCTGCTGCCCTCCAGATAGGCCCAGAGCTGGCTGGTCCAGCCTCTCGCTGACCTCCTCCCAGAGAGCGGACTCCTTCAGGCTGCGCTCAACTATCTGATCGATGTTCTTCTGCCCGTGAATCCGGGGGCCATAGGCGATGTTATCGTAGATGGACATGGGGAATGGATTGGGCTTTTGGAATACCATCCCAATTCTCTTGCGCAGCTCCACCACATCGGTTTTTTTATCGTATATGTCAATATCTTCATAGAAGACCCGGCCCTCAATGCGAGCACTGGAGACCAGGTCGTTCATCCGGTTCAGGCAGCGGATGAATGTCGACTTTCCGCAGCCTGATGGGCCGATGAGAGCAGTGATCTGTTTTGCTGGTATCTCCAGGGATATGTCCTTGAGGGCATGCTTCTCCCCATACCAGAGGTTCAGATCTTCTGAGACGATCTTAGCAGTCAAATCGAATCCCCTTGTAGCATCCTGAAATTGCTGTCAGTGTTTTCCCCGCCTTACTGCCAGTGGTAGCGATGGAGCGGCAGACGTCATCGATCCCTATGGCCGTGACCTGTTGCCGGATAGCATTCTCCCCCCATCTGCTGGAGATAATGCATCCATAGGCAGGCATCAACCTGTAATCTGAGCCAGCCTATAAAGATCTTCCTATATAGACTATATGTATAGGGAGATAAATAACTATGATCTGGCCGATGGCGCGAATGGTTTATATAGAACTTCAAACTCGTACTTAGAAAAAAGTCGGGGAGGAAATAAGGTTTGGCAGGTTTGAGCGGTGTACCGGTAATCATTCTGAAGGAAGGAAGCAAAAGAGAGGGCGGAAGGGATGCTCAGCACAGAAACATCCTGGCAGCCAGGGCAGTAGCAGAGGCGGTCAGGACAACTCTGGGCCCCAAGGGCATGGACAAGATGCTTATCGATAGCAGTGGTGATGCCACCATCACCAATGATGGCGCCACCATCCTCAGAGAGCTGGATATCGAGAATCCCGTAGCCAAGATGATTGTAGAGGTGGCAAAAGCCCAGGATGATGAGGTCGGGGACGGCACCACCACGGCGGTTATCATTGCAGGAAAGCTGCTGGAGAAGGCGGAGGCGCTCCTGGAGCAGGATGTCCATGCAACAGTCATTGTACAGGGGTACAAGCAGGCGGCTGCAAAGGCCCAGGAGGTATTAAAGCAGATGGCCACTGATGTCTCCGGAGACCAGGAGATGCTCCTGAAGATCGCCCAGACCGCCATGAGAGGAAAAGGCATAGAGATGGCCATGGATAGGCTCTCCCAGATAACAGTGGATGCGGCCAGGGCAGTGGTTGGGTTTGAGGGGAAGGATATCGAGGAGAACATCAAGATGATCCGGATTCCTGGCGGCAGGGTCGAGGACTCCTTCATAAACTACGGCATCGTTCTGGATAAGGAGAGGACCACCCCCCAGATGCCAAAATCGATCAAGAATGCCAGGATCATGCTTCTTGAAGGCACCTTGGAGCTGAAAAAGCTGGGAACTGATGCCAAGATAACTATAACCGAGGCCAGGGATCTCGCCTCCTTCAAGGAGGGTGAGGAGAGGATCATAAAAGAGCAGGTTGACGCCATTGTGGCCGCCGGGGCCAATGTGGTATTCTGTGAGAAGGGGATAGGAGTCTTTGCCCAGGGCTATCTGGCCAATCAGGGAATTCTGGCTGTCCGCCGGGTTAAGAGAGAGGATTTGAAGATGCTGGCCCTGGCAACAGGAGCGAAGCTGGTGGGAGATGTGATGCATCTGCGACAGGAGGATCTGGGATCTGCTGCCCTGGTAGAGGAGAGAAAGGTGGGCGAGGAGAAGCGCATGATCTTCGTTGAGGGCTGTGAGGGGGCAAAGGCGGTCTCAATCATCCTGCACGGAGTCTCAGATCAGCTCTTAGAGGAGATGGAAAGAGCCCTGGACGACTCCTTGAATGTGGTCATGGATGTCATTCGCTCAGGGAAGATCGTCCCCGGTGGCGGAGCTCCGGAGATCCTGGTGGCCGAGAGGCTCAGGCAGTATGCTTCAACCCTGGAGGGAAGAGAGCAGCTTGCCATTCGCGCTTTTGCCGACGCCGTGGAGGCTATTCCATTTGCTCTGGCTGAGAACTCCGGATTCGATCCTGTGGACTCTCTTGTCGCTTTGAGAGCAAAGCTCTCTTCGGGCAAGGGCTATGGACTGGACATCAAATCGGGCCAGCCAGCAGATATGATGGCTCAGGGCGTAGTCGAGCCCCTGAAGGTGAAGACCCAGGCCATCAAGTCTGCAGCTGAGGCCGCCACCATGGTACTGCGGGTGGACGATGTCATCGCCGCCAAGAGGGAGGAGCTGACGCCCAAGCCCGGACAGAGCCCGCACGACTACACCATGCCCCAGATGCCAATGCCACACTATTGATGGAACCGGGCGATGATGCCCATGACTATCATTTGATCGATGAAAAAGAGCATATTCCGGGTGGAGCAAATGGATGAAGAGAAGGATATGAGCCTGCAGGATGAAGAGAGGGATACAGGCCCTCTGGATGAAGAGCATCCCAGCTATCAAATTGCCAGGATAGATGAGCTGGAACAGCAGCTTTCAGAGGCTCAGAGCCTCTCAGAGGAACGCCTCGATCAGCTTATGCGCTGCCGGGCAGACCTCGACAATTTGATGAAGCGCTCTCTCCGGGAGAAGGAGAATACCGTTCGGTACGCCTCAGAGAAGCTCGTCCATAAGCTCCTTCCAGTGCTCGATAGCCTCGAGCAGGCGGCAAAGCATGATGAGGGCATGAATGTGCTCTATATGCAGCTTTCGGGCATCCTTTCTGCAGAAGGGCTGGCTCCCATAGAGGCGGTTGGCAAGAAGTTCGATCCCTACCGGCATGAGGCATTACTTCAGGTGAAGAGGAGTGATATGGAAGAGGATGTAGTGGCAGAGGAGATACAGAAAGGCTATCTCTTCAACTCCCGTGTCATTCGCTTCTCCAAGGTAGCAGTGAATAAGCCAGCGGGAAGAGAAGGATGTGATTGAAGGCTGCAATTTGAAAGGCGCTCAACAGGGCATATCGATCGACATGTTGAGATATAATTGAATAGATAAGATGATAAGTTTAAATATTTACAGAGTATTGGCAGTTACTAACTTCAGGAGATGAAATCTTGTCAAAAATTATAGGCATTGATCTTGGTACCAGCAACTCGGCAGCAGCAGCTCTGGTCGGTGGCCGGCCCACTATAATCCCCAGTGCGGAGGGGACCAGCATCGGAGGCAAGGCCTTCCCATCCTATGTCGCCTTCACCAAAGAGGGTCAGGTCCTGGTGGGCGAGCCGGCGAAGAGGCAGGCAGTGACCAATCCCGAGGGCACTGTTCAGGGCATAAAGAGAAAGATGGGCACTGACTATAAGGTCAGAGTCTTCGGCAAGGAGTATTCCCCTGAGGACATCTCCGCCCAGATCCTGCGGAAGATCAAGACCGATGCCGAGGCCTATCTCGCTGACAGCGTGGACAGAGCTGTCATCACCGTCCCCGCCTACTTCAATGACAACCAGAGGCAGGCGACAAAGGATGCCGGCACCATCGCCGGACTGGAGGTTTTGCGGATCATCAATGAGCCCACCGCCGCTGCTCTGGCCTTCGGCCTGGACAAGTCGGGCGAGCATAAGATCATGGTCTTCGACCTGGGCGGAGGCACGCTGGATGTCACCATAATGGAGATCGGCGAGGGGGTCTTCGAGGTCCGGTCCACATCGGGAGACACCCAGCTGGGCGGCCGGGATATGGATGACCGCCTGATGAACTATGTCCTGGAAAGGTTCAAGCAGGAATCTGGTGTCGATCTGCGCGGGGACTCCATGGCCATGCAGCGCCTGCGGGAGGCAGTGGAGGTGGCGAAGATAGAGCTATCCAGCGTCCTGCAGACCAACCTCAATCTGCCCTATATCACCGCCGATGCCGGTGGTCCCAAGCATCTGAGCATGACCATTGACCGCTCCAAGCTGGAGGAGCTGGTCGGTGATGTGCTGGAGCGCTGCCGCGGTCCCATGATCCAGGCCCTGAATGACTCCAAGCTGGAGAAGTCGGATATCGATAAGATCATCCTGGTGGGAGGGCCCACGAGGATGCCCGTGGTGCAGGAGTTCGTGAAGAACTTCATAGGAAAGGATGTCGAGCGCGGAGTGGATCCCATGGAGTGCGTGGCCATGGGAGCAGCGATTCAGGCAGGGGTTCTGGGAGGAGAGGTCAAGGATCTGCTGCTACTGGATGTCACACCATTATCTCTGGGCATTGAGACCCTGGGGGCTGTCACCACCAAGCTGATCGAGAGGAACACCACCATTCCCACCAGGAAGAGCCAGATATTCACCACAGCCGCCGATAACCAGACCAGCGTCGAGGTCAATGTCCTGCAGGGAGAGAGGCCCATGGCCAAGGACAACGTCTCCCTGGGCAGGTTCACCCTGGTGGGCATTCCCCCTGCACCACGGGGCATACCTCAGATCGAGGTCACATTCGATATCGATGCCAATGGCATCATTCACGTCTCAGCCAAGGATCTGGCCACCAAGAAAGAGCAGAGGATCACCATCACTGCCCCCCACAAGCTGAGCAAAGAGGAGATAGAGGCCAAGATCAAGGATGCGGAGAGGTTTGCGGCAGATGACTTGAAGAGAAAAGAGGAGATAGAGACTAAGAATGCTGCCGACTCTCTGATCTATGCCTCGGAGAAGATGCTCAAGGATGCGGGCGATATAGCCACGAGTGAGCAGAGGGATAAGATCGAGAAGGCCATCAGTGATCTGAAAAACGCCCAGACGGGCGGGGATATCTCAGAGATCAAGGCCAAGACGGAAGGCCTGCAGAGCGCAATCTATGAGCTTTCCGCAGCCATGTACCAGAAGGCGGCACAGGACCAGCAGGCTGCCCAGGGCGCCGGCTCAGAGGCCAGTCCCGGATCAGCAGGGCAGGATCAGACAGTGGATGCGGACTATGAGGTAGTGAACGATAAGAGGTAAATCGGAGTAGAACCCATAATGAGCAAAGGCTGCTGGAAGAACAGGGAAGCCAGAAGGATCTGATCGTACCATGCCGGACAAGAAGGATTACTACGAGGTGCTTGGAGTATCCAAGGATGCCAGCGAGAAGGACATCAAGGCCGCCTATCGCAAGCTGGCCATGAAACACCACCCCGACCGGTCGGACGATCCCGGGGCAGAGGAGAGGTTCAAGGAGCTCTCCGAGGCCTATGCCGTCCTCTCCGACTCGGATAAGCGCCAGAAGTACGATCAGTTCGGCCATGCGGGAATCAACAGTCAGTACTCGCAAGAGGATCTGTTCCGGGGGGTTAACTTCGAGGATCTTCTCCGGGGCTTTGGCATGGGCGGGGAGAGCATATTCGATATGTTCTTCGGCGGAGGGGGAGGGCGGCGGGGGCCGGCCAGAGGCCGGGACCTGCGTTATGACATCGATCTGACCCTGGAGCAGGCGGCTCGGGGCCTGGAGACGACCATCGAGGTTCCGCGGACGGAGAGCTGCCCCAAGTGTCAGGGCAGCGGGGCTAAGCCCGGCACAACGCCCGTGACCTGCAGCAACTGCCGGGGCTCAGGCCAGGTCACCCGCGCCCAGAACACCCCCTTCGGCCAGATGGTCACCTCCACCACCTGCCCCACCTGTGGCGGCAGAGGGGAGATCATCACCAGCCCCTGTGAGGATTGCAGTGGCTCGGGCAGGGTGCGCAAGTCCCGCAAGATCAATATCAAGGTTCCAGCGGGGGTGGAGGACGGCCAGCACCTCAAGCTCCGCGGCCAGGGAGACTCTGCCGGCCCCAAGGGAGTGAGCGGCGATCTTTATGTGGTCATAAACATCCTTCCCCACAGGATCTTTCAGCGAATGGACAGCGATCTGATCATGGAGAGCCCCATCAGCTTCACCCAGGCGGCCCTAGGAGCAGACCTGGAGGTTCCCACTCTGAACGGCCGGGCCAGGATCAAGGTGCCTGCAGGGACCCAGACCGGAACGGTATTCCGCCTGAGAGGAAAGGGCATGCCCCGGCTGCATGGCACCGGATCGGGCGATCTGCATGTAAGGGTCAGGATCAATACCCCCTCTGCTCTCACTGCCCGGCAAAAGCAGCTGCTTGAGGAGCTGGCAGAGGAGTTTGGCGAGCAGAAGAGGCCAGCTGGCGAGAGGGAGAAGGAAAAGGAGAAAAGCCTCATCGACAAGATCGTGGATGAGGTGAAGAGCGCTGTGCAGTGAAGAGGGGGATGATATGCTCTCCCTCGCTATCATGGATGATGCAGCAGCAGCACCCCTCATTCCATCTGCCCCGGGGGAAGTCCTCGAATCTTTCCGTAAGCTCTATGGCCTCCTCTATCTCTGTGATGTGGCGCAGGATGAGCTGCCTGGCGATGTCCTGGGCGGCATCCATCTCTATGTTCATCCCCAGCCCGGGGCACTCTGAGCAGCATAACCTGCCCTCCACCAGGTAGAAGGGATAGGTGCGGCAGAGAAGGGGGCGGGAGGCGTATATGGCGCACCTCCCGTCGACATAGAAGCAGCAGCGCAGCCCCTCTTTTTTGAGCCTCCACTCCAGGGTGTGGAAGTCGCCAAAGGAGTCCCATTCACCCTCCTCTGGTGGCTGAGCTACCTGGAGCCAATCCTGTCCCCTCTCCGCCATTATTTCTCTTATCTCAAAGGGGAAGACAAGGACGCTGTTATCCTCGCCCTGGCAGCACTGGCCGCAGCTCAGGCACTGAAATCCAATCCCCTTTATCTGATCAGCCAGGGACGATGGCGAGATGAGCAGGGCAGCGGCGTATGACCGCCGGAGAGCTGCCAGCAACAGCTCTTTATCAGTCACAAAGGGTGGATGCTCAGGCATAAAGAAGGATATCCATACTGATTCTCATAATCCTGCCGGGCCGGCTCTGAGCAGCACAAATCCTGAACTTAATCGCGACAGTATGCAACCAGATCCAGGGACAGTCCTCCTCCTGCTCAGGCGCCCCTTCATAAAACGATTGAACTGTCCATAGTTGTTGATCCTGGCCGCTTGTATGGCCGTTTGTATGCCGCTCTCATGGCCGTTTGTATGGCTGCTCGCATGGCCGCTTGTATTGCCTCTTCTGTGGTCCCTCGCATTGGTGAATCAATGCATGTCATTATGATGATATATCTTTTGGCCGTCTGCTTAGATTACAAATTTATATGAATAAGACAAAGGGATTGATCATGATGCAATCTTTTCAGAGGGTACTGGTGGGTGAAGCGCTGGTCGGAGAGGGGCCCGAGGTAGCGCATATTGATCTGGTTATGGGACCAAGGAACAGCGCAGTGGAGGAGGCATTTGTAAGAGCACTGGCATCGCCATCCAGCGGTCATACACCATTGCTGGCTGTGCTGGCGCCCAATCTTCCAGTCAAGCCTTCGACACTGATGGTCAATAAGGTCACCATCAAGAATGCTCAGCAGGCGTTAATGGTCTTTGGCCCGGTGCAGGCTGCAGTAGCACAGGCGGTGATGGACTGCGTGGAGTCAGGAGTACTGCCTGAGGAGTTGGCAGATGATCTCTTTATTATAGTGTCAGTGTTTGTGGAGTGGGATGCAAAAGATAAAGATAAGGTTTTCGAATATAATTATCAGAGTACAAAAATTGCTTTGGAGCGCGCTGTGAAGAGTGAGCCAAAGGCAGCTGATATCCTGGCAGCGAAGGGCACTGCAAAGCATCCCTTTGCCTGAAGCCCGCGGCTGGTCCAGATCCACACATGGCTCACAGAGGTTTCACATGAGATCGAGGCCTGAAAGCTGGCCTCGATAGGGCCCATGTGAAAAAAAGGTTCATAATCTTCAGTCGAAGACTGGTTGGATAGCAGGGATAAGATATCGAATGATGGTTCCCGGCCCCAAGGCCGTCTGCAGGAAGTGGGATTGGAGAGGAGAGTGAGGATATGCATAAAAGGGAAAAGGATAGCATTTATGAAATCAGCCCAAAAATAAACAAATTGCAGGATCATAGATACAGGAGACAGTCTATTGTCCTTGTTATGCTCCTGGCAATAGGCATTCTATTAAATTCATTTGCTTATGCCCAGGGCCAGTTTGAGGGGTTTGCCGAAGGCATGGGGTTCCCTGCCGATATGGTTGCGCCCTCCCAGTATGGCCAGCTGTCGGAGAGGGCGTAAATCAGGCACCATTTATAGTGAGCGTTGTGCCGGACAGGCCCTCTCCTCAGCAGCAAGGTACAGCCATAAAGTGGACAGTAATGGCGCAGGATGCTGAGGGAGACAGCATATCATATATGTTCCGGATAAAGGATCCCTCGATCATAGATCCGAAAAAGGATCCCTGGGTCCCCTTGACCGGCTGGATGGATGAGAACACCTGGACCTGGAACACAGCGACATTGAATCCGGGAATCCACCAGATCAAGGTTCTGGTAAGGGATCAGATGCATACCAGTGAGGACTTCAAGCCCGATGAGAGGATCATTGATTTTCAAATAACAGCTCCTGAGGGCCCAGCTGTGATTGTGCCGGAAGCTGTTCCTGCTGTGGAGCAGCCTCCCGCAGTGGAACAGCCGGCAGTGCAGCCTCCAGTGAATCAACCTCCTCAGGTGGCAGGGCTGACGGCAGATCTGCCCAGCCCCCAGATAGCCGGTGCAGCTGTGACCTTCACAGCAGCGGCATCAGATCCTGAGGGCGATCCTTTGCAGTTCTTGTTCCTGGTTGATGGTGTGCCCAGGACTGATTTCAGCAGCAATCCCAGCTGGACATGGATGACCGGCGGACATGATATCGGAACACATACAATCGAGGTGAGGGCGCGCGATAACAACCATGACCCCCAGGGGGATAGCTCCCAATCGATTCAGTTCTCAATTGAGGCACCGCCTAACAATCCGCCTCAGGTGGCAGGCCTGACGGCAGATCTGCCCAGCCCACAGATAGCCGGTGCAGCTGTGACCTTCACAGCAGCGGCATCAGATCCAGAGAATGATCCCTTGCAGTTCATGTTCCTGGTTGATGGTGTGCCCAGGACTGATTTCAGCAGCAATCCCGGCTGGACATGGATGACCGGCGGGCAGGATATCGGAACACATACAATCGAGGTGAGGGCACGCGATAACAACCATGACCCCCAGGGGGATAGCTCCCAATCGATTCAGTTCTCAATTGAGGCACCGCCCAACCATCCGCCTCAGGTGGCAGGCCTGACGGCAGATCTGCCCAGCCCCCAGATAGCCGGTGCAGCTGTGACCTTCACAGCAGCGGCATCAGATCCGGAGGGCGATCCCTTGCAGTTCATGTTCCTGGTTGATGGTGTGCCCAGGACTGATTTCAGCAGCAATCCCGGCTGGACATGGATGACCGGCGGGCAGGATATCGGAACACATACAATCGAGGTGAGGGCGCGCGACAACAACCACAATCCGGAGGGGGATAGCTCAAGGACAGTCGAGTTTGTAATCGAGGCCGTTCCAAACAATCCTCCAGAGGTAGTGGATCTGGCAGCAGACCTGGCAAGCCCCCAGATAGCCGGTGCAGCTGTGACCTTCACAGCAGCGGCAGCAGATCCAGAGAATGATCCCGTGGAGTTCATCTTCATCCTGGATGGAATGGCTCAGACGGAGTTCACACAAAACCCGAGCTGGACCTGGACGACCAGCACAGAGAGCATCGGCACACATACAATCGAGGTGAGGGCGCGCGACAACAACCACAATCCGGAGGGGGATAGCTCAAGGACGGTCGAGTTTGTAATCGAGGCTGTTCCAAACAATCCTCCAGAGGTAGTGGATCTGGCAGCAGACCTGGCAAGCCCCCAGATAGCCGGTGCAGCTGTGACCTTCACAGCAGCGGCAGCAGATCCTGAGAATGATCCCGTGGAGTTCATCTTCATCCTGGATGGAATGGCTCAGACGGAGTTCACACAAAACCCGAGCTGGACATGGACGACCGGCATAGAGAGCATCGGCACACATACAATCGAGGTGAGGGCGCGCGACAACAACCACAATCCGGAGGGGGATAGCTCAAGGACGGTCGAGTTTGTAATCGAGGCTGTTCCAAA
>Ga0208824_1003409_pt1 | contig 10997 bp, 8 predicted proteins | sample AD_JPNTR3_MetaG_FD_184447 | JGI IMG/M metagenome (GOLD analysis project Ga0208824, IMG submission 184447) | Active sludge microbial communities of municipal wastewater-treating anaerobic digesters from Japan - AD_JPNTR3_MetaG (SPAdes) (version 2) | ecosystem: Engineered > Bioreactor > Anaerobic >...
CAGATGATCCATCTCCTATATCTTGTGGCCCAAATATTCTTGACATACAAGAGACGGCTAAATATACTCCACGACACAAAAAGGAAGTTCTTATCAATACTCCGACACAACTTACCTGTGCTTCTTTTGCACAATATGAATCCTGAATGGACACCCGAAGAGCAATCAGAAAGCGGACAGGATGTCGCGACGCTTGGCAACGCGCTCAATGAATTAGGTCATCCCATAGAAATTGTAGCTGTTGAAGACGCGCGCCTGGCCGATCGGCTCGGTTCGTTTGATCCGCGTGATTATATTGTATTTAACTGGTGCGAAGAAATTCCCGGTATCCCGCATAGCGAGCCGGAAGTTGCAGCGGTAATGGAAAAAATGGGTTTTGTGTTTACTGGTTCTTCTCACGACGTGCTCGCTCTCTCTTACGACAAGCCGCGGGTAAAACACGTTCTTGATGAAGCAAACATTCCGACACCGCCATGGAGCGTATTTGATACTCCTGATGTCGGAGGATGGAATATTTATCCATCCATTGTTAAAGCAGCCAATGAACACTGCAGCATCGGCATTTCTTCTGAATCTATTGTTACCTCTCCTGCGGAACTGGAAAGTCGCGTAGCGTTTATCCTTGAATCTTACAATCAGCCCGCTCTGGTAGAGGAATTTATCAACGGGCGGGAATTTCTTAACGCTGTCTGGGGTAACGGAAAAATATCCATGCTCCCAGCTGTGGAAATGGACTACAGCGAGCTTACGGATATCCGCGATCGTCTTTTTACTTACGAGGCTAAGTATGTTTCCAGCTCTCGCCTCTATGACAGTATTGATATGTGCGTGCCAGCGGAACTTGAACCATCGGCTCTGGCCGAACTGGAAAGAATAGTTCTGGCCACCTATAAAGCCACCGGCTGCAGAGACTATGGTCGTGTCGATGTCCGATATCTCAACGGTGTTTTTTATGTCATTGACGTTAATCCAAATCCCGATATAAATCCGCAGACTTCCATGACCCATGCCGCGGCAGAAGCGGGTTATTCCTATGGTCAAATGGGCAGCAGAATCGTTAATCTGGCCGCGGCACGTCATCCGCTTTTTTGTAAATAAAATTTATTATCAATCCTTAAACAAATCCTCCTTAAATAATCTCATTAAAAAATAAATTTTATGATGCTCCAAAAAATGAAAATTCCCTATAGAAGAATAATATTTTCCACGCGTGGACAAATAATATTTTACGATAAGAGCAAAGACAAATTTTTCCGGCTAATAACCGATTGACGAATTTTAAAAATTATGTAATGTAATAAACAACATGTATATCGCAGTATCTTTAAAATCACGAGGAGATCATGACAAGTAAAAATCGCGCGGCGATGCTCATCTTCGCCATATGTATAGGTCTGTTTTTATTAACCATCTCTACAGGAATTGCAAAAGAACCGAATTCTTCCACCCAGCCGGGTGCTGCTTCTAAAATGCCTGTGCTACGTTCAGCCACCGCGCTGGTTTTTGACCAGGATACAGGCGAATTCATCATTCAGAAAAAAGCGGACGCGATAGTGCCTATCGCTTCTATCACCAAACTGATGACCGCGATGGTTGTTCTTGACGCGGATATGGATCTTGAAGAACCAATAATAATCGAGAGCGAAGATTTGTTCGGCCTTCGCCGCCGCATTCGCGCTCTTCTGCCGTCAGGCACTGAAATCACGCGAAGAGAAGCGCTTTTGCTAACACTTATGTCTTCAGATAATCGCTGCGCCCGCGCCTTGGGACGAACATACCCGGGAGGCATGGAAAATTTCGTCAGCGCTATGAATGAAAAAGCTCAATATCTGGGATTAAAAGAAACTCATTTCATAGAACCAACCGGACTTTCCAGTAGCAATGTTTCTTCCGCGCGGGATTTAGTCCAGCTAGTTGATGCCGCTTATCAATACGAACTCATCAGAGAATTTACTACCTGTAAAAGAACTGTCATCGACACAGGTAAGCGGGTAAGAGAATTTTACAACACCAACCGTTTAGTTCAAAACCCAGGCTGGACCATAGGACTTTCCAAGACAGGTTTTATCAGAGCTTCAGGCCGATGCCTGGTGATGCAGGCGGAAGTCGCGCAGCGCTCCCTGATTATTATTCTACTTGATTCCTACGGCAAGCTCACCCGTATCGGAGATGCCAACCGCATCCGACAGTGGCTGGAACAGCTTTCGCTTTAGAATTGATGACAAAAATCAGCGCGTTCCTGAAAAATACAAATTAAACCTGCCAACAAATCATCGTCAGCTAAAAGTCTGCTTAATTGATATCTCTGTAATTATATTCTTCATTCAGCTAAATGGGGTTCACGCCTGTTTTCCAGAAATCATCAGCCAGGTCTGATTCCTTGCCTTGCGCGATTATCGTCAGAAAACGTTCTTTTGTTTCCGCAGAAGACAATTTAGACAACTCAAATCGCCCGGCCACGTATTGAAAAACCATCGGGGTGGGATCATCAGAAAATTCGACAATGCCTTTGACGCGAAAAACCGTAAGCGGCATAGATTCTATGGCGGAAAGAAATTGCTCCCGGTCAAGCGGACGAGGAACAGCCAGGGTTTTACACCACAATCCATCACGAGCATGAACGTTAAAAACAGGCAATTCCGCGCCTAGAGTTGCGCGGGATTTTTCTTTTTCGTCCAAAGGGCTTCCTGTATCAAAAATAAGAGAAGGGTTTAAATCACCCCTGATCGTCGTGAAAATAATGGCGCGCGGATTTATTTTTTTAAGCTCTTCGCGTATTTTTTCTATTTTCTCATCACCGACAAGATCGCATTTATTAAGCAAAAGAACATTGGCTGCCCGTATCTGATCGGCGGCAATGGAAAAATTTTTCAGAGCGTACTCAAAATTGAGAGCGTCAACCACTGTTACGGCGGAATCATAGCGAACCAGCGGCGCTATTTCGCTGATCTCGTCAATGAGATTGAGCGGATTAGCCGCGCCTGTAGTTTCCAGGATAATAAAATCCGGCTGAAATTCAGATAAAATGCCCTGAACCGCCCGTTTCAGGTTACCCACAAGGCTGCAGCAAACACAACCTTCATCAATTTCCGTAACTGTGTAGTCCAGCAGTTTTCCGTCCAGGCCGACTTCGCCGATTTCGTTTTGAATAACCGCTACAAATCGGCTTCGCTGGGTCTGATACTCTATAAAATGCTGAAGAAAACTGGTTTTCCCGGCGCCCAGAAAGCCCGATAAAATTACAAGAGGCGGCCGCTCATCGATACCGAGAATTTTTTTATCAAGCGTTTTGTAATCACGCGCATGGTGAGCACTCCACCAGCGTTTTTTCTCATAGTCATGAGGAAATTTATCGCCTTTTTTCCAATGCGTTTCGGTTTTTGTTTGGCCTGATGTGCCTGTTATTTTATCAAAAAGATTATCAAACCGGTCGTGCCCGTACCCCAATCCGATAAACACTTTGTCAATATCCGCCGCGGATTTTTCCTGAATAATTCCTTCCCGGCTATAAACAATCTCCATACCGGGAAAACGCCGCTCCAGAAGCCATGAAGGAGGCTCTTCCAGATGAAAAGACACCGAAGCGGCCAAAACCTCAAAAAAGTCCTGTGTCATTGAAAGGGCCGGAAAATCCTGATCATACTCCCCAGCGGCGATAACCTGTACATTCTTTCCGTCTCGCAGCAACTCAACGCCGTCTTTGGCAATGCTGCGCTGTGCCGTCAGGCTTTCCATTCCCAAACAGAGCGCTTGTTTCTCATCATCGACACATAAAAGTATACCGCCGACTGAGAAAAGAGAAAACATGTCTTTGTGTTGAATAAATTCGCGAATCAGAGAAATATAATCGGGCTGCTGCGTCAAGGCAGCAGCCCGAAGAGAACAACGCTCGACCAGTTCTTCAGCAGCATCCGGAAAATAACACAAGTTGAATGTTGCGGATAGCCATTTAGGATTATCCTCAAGCCCGGCGAAAGAAAGCCCGTAAACTCCCGGATGCCCATTGATTCGGGCTGTCCAGCCCTCCAGGTCTCCTACAACCGATTGTTTAAGCCCCCGCCACCCGAGAGAATAGCGCACCCCGGGTACGAACTGAGAGCGTACGAGGATCGCGCGCATCAAAGCCTGCAACGCGCCTTCCTCACCGGAACTGATTTCTCCCCGAAATAAATTTTCCAGCTTCACAACAAGGTATCTTCCGTCAGCGTGCCTCCGTTGAAATTACCGCCAGCCATATTCCTGACGGCATAGCGTAAAGGTTATAAAGTTCTTTCCTAGTACTCAACCTTGCCGCTTTTGGGGCCACCCCAGGCAAACTTGACAATCTTCTGGTCCTGCCAGCCTATGTCAAACAACCTTACTGTGCCGGCGGCTGCTTCAGATTGCAGACACTTCTCAACTCGTGATTCCAGTGAATAGTAGGTAATACCGTCTCTTACCTCCACTTTCTTGATAATGGGCTTCGTCATGTCACACTGCCTGAGTTCAACGGGCATCACACCGGGCTCGCTATATTTTTCCAGTACCGACGTTCGCTGAACACAATTAGGAAATTTGTCAATCAGTTCCTTCATTTCCGGTATCACCTTGGTCTGTGAACAGCTTAGCAAAACACTGCCCATGACAATCAGCAAGATAACAATCCCCTTTTTCCTAAAACTTTTTATCATAGATTACCTCCCCATGAGAAATTGATTAAACGTCAATCCCAAAACCGATTTTGTCTCCGTTGCCCAGATATACCGGATCAGCCGAACGATTTCTAGCCGTACCTCTCTGCACCGGATAGCCGCGTTCAACAAACTTCTTGGCGCAAAGAATTCCCGTGCAGTGGTTGCAGCCGATTTTCTGGAATCCGTATTTGCCCAGAGAAATGACGAGATCATCATACTTGGGATCCCAATCTTCAAACGGGGAAATGTGCAATCCGCCATAAATGCCGTAAAGCTGGTTTTTCTCGTAGGCGATTTCCCTGTATGCGGTTTCGGAAAACTGGATAATCCCGAAGTGGCAGCAGCCGGTGATGCTTACCAGACCATGATCTTTAACATTCACATAGATTGACTGCTCACCGTAAACCCGGCAAATGATGGGCACAGGAAAGTTAAAGGTCGCTACGCCGGGGATAATTGAATTGAGTCCCTGCTTCATCTTGACCAGCCTGCCCTTATGACCGGAGGCCTTAATGTAATCTAATCCTTCGGGATAGAAACCTTCTGGATAGTAGGTGGTGATATTGGGCGCGTATTTGTATGTTACTGGGATACCCCAGAAATGGTCAAAATGTTCATGCGAAATGATTATCCCCTCTATCTCATTGTTTTTCAGCATCTGATCAATGCCTTCGCGCTTGAAGCTTTCATTCATCCATTTATAGGACCAGCCGCTGTCCAGTAAGAATTTGCGCTTTCTGCCGTTTAGTTCCACCACCTCTAGCAGAGCGGAAAATCCACCCGCGTTGTCCGGGCTTACGGAGAGTCTTTTGGTAACTTCCCAAGCCTCATCCAAATTGTTGGGTAACAAATGTCTTATTTTGGCGATACCACTTTCATAGGAACCTTTGCCCAACCCTTTTCCATCACCAAAAGGCGGCCAGTTATAACTATACTGGTTAACCAGCAAGCCACCGGCGTTTTTGATATCGCTCATCAGTGTCGCATTTTTAAACCAGCTGGTTTCGGAGATGTTAGTCACCTTAAGACTTTTGACAACACCAATATCGGCCATCTTTCGTTCTATTTTTGGGAAGAAAGCTTTACGCAATGGACTGTAGGAATAAACGCCCATGCCCAGAAAAGTCCCTCCCATTACACCTATTGCCGCGCCCTTAAAAAAATCGCGGCGGCTCATACCTTTTTTTTCAGCCATATATTCCTCCTTATATCTCTAATATGTCTATCTATTTAGGCAATATGTTGATGACTTTATACAGCCACGGCAAGATAAACACGATGGCAAAATACAAAGCAATGCCTAACACAGCGCCAACTATCAGCCCAACGCCAAGGACCGGGCTCCAGCGGACATCATCAACAATCGCTTTTTCCGCCGCATGATCTTTCTTCATTTCCTCTGCTGTTTTCGGCACCATCTTCCACCCCGGCCAGTTATCCATGAACCAGTGATGAGCCAGCCAAATGTTAATCAGCCAGATGGTGGGAATCATCGGAAATTGCTGCTCGTGCATAAAACCTTTCTGCGTGCCCAGAAAATCATGAGAAAATTTGTAGTAGAGAATATAAAGTAACGCGGCCGCAACAATGGTAATGGCTGTGCGGATAAGAACATTAACGGGCAGGCTGAAACGCTTTGGCCAATTACCACAATAAAACGTGATGAAAATCGCCGGCAGCAAAAAGAACACCGCCATTTCTCCGACATGCAGCCAGCGCCAATCAGGGGCATTAATCAGGCGTGTTCCGCGGATGGCCTGCCCCCAGGTAAGTTCCTGCGCGAAATACAGGAAGAAGAACATGGCGAAGGCAAAGGCAATAATGCCAAAGAATGCGGTTATGCGGCGCAGCCAATCCGTCTTGATCAGCTTAAACGGAAAGCGTTCCCAGATTGTTTCCACTGTCCAGACCATTACCGTGCAGCACATAATCCAGGCCACGTGGAAATTACCGGATACTGTACCGGCAAAATTCTCCCAATAAGGCGGCGCGATGGAAGTAAAATACTGCCAAGGATAATAAAGAATACCCATGTGGGAATGCATCGTCATAAAGAAAATTAACGTGCTCAGGAAAAAGGTCATCACCAGTATGCTGACACCCTTAGCGGGCTGATTCAAGTCCTGCCATGGCCTTTCCTCACAAGCCACAATCCAGGCGGGGCTCATCCAGGACGCGATTGCCGCAAACATCAGACAGGCAAGAGCCGAATATTCCAGCGAGAAAAACTCCGTCAAACCCAGCGCTTTCAATCTTTCCGGATTAAAATAGGCAATGCCGAAATTGCCCAGGAGCATTTCAAAAAAACCCTTAATGAGAACCAGCAGAATAAACACGGAAATAGTCGTCAGAATTGCTCCCTTCAAAAGGGGATGAGTCTTTTCCACCCAGCTGCGCCGGAAAGGCCAGTAGTTGAAAATATAAACCATCCAGATCAACACAATCAGCCACCAGCGTGTGTACATATAACCCACATAAGGGGTATACATGCGCAGCCAGCCGCGCGGATCCTGGAAAAGCCACCAGGTAATGTAAAAAACCACCATGGTCAGCACGAGTGAGACGATTGCGGGAATCGGCTGTGGCCACCGTGGCACCAGTTTACGCTCTTCTAAGTAACCTGCTCCAAATTTTTCCATAAGGCCTCCTTTTCTGTAACTTGACTTTTAATCGGTTGGTTTATTTTACTGATCCGAACGCTGAAGGCAATTTTCAGAGAGCGCTTTGTATATCTTTTTGCGCAATTCTTCCGTGTCACCTTCATTCGGATCAATTCCCAACCGCTCTGCTTCAATTTTTAACAACGAAGGACTAAGTTCAGTTAACGCGACACCTTCTAAATCCTGGCAAGATTTGTTTTCATCCGTGTTGTTTTGTGAACTGATATTTTCGGAGAGCGCCTTGTATATCTTTCTGCGCAATTCTTCCGTATCACATTCGTTCGGATTAATTCCTAATCGTTCAGCTTCAATTCTTAATAAGGAGGGGGTGAGCTCGATCAAAGCGATGGAATCTGCATCTGGGTTAGAGTTGCTATCGTTATTCTGAAGCAAAGGAGTTACCGCATGAACTCCTTGTTTCAGAATCTCACCTAGAAACTGTTTCCTAGAAAAAACTTTTTGCATGATAAAATACCAAAAACTTATGGTTCATGCACCTAATCATGCTTACAAAGGCATTGATTCAATTTAATATTTGCATAACAAAATTCCTGCCTAATAGCAAGTGTTAAAACCTTTTTTTATCATTGATAAAATTTAAATAGGAGATAATTTTCTTGCGTCTTTTGTAGAAATCTTTCTCTATAAAAATATGAATTTATTTTTCCACGGCACAGATTTATGATCTATCGGTCAATCGTAAGCAGTTGATATTAATTATTTTATACCTCGTTTACAGTTGACCAACATCCACAGTTTTAATAACAATCTTACTGAAAAATTCATGCGGCAAAACGCTGTTCGCATAAATGCGTCTGGTGGCACAGAGATTGCTTTATAATAAAAGCAAGATTTAACACCAACCGGATTAGACAATGGCCAGAACAACTTCCTCTTCTTCCTCCCTAAATGAGTAAATAATATTATTTGTGTTAATTTTTTATCTGAATATTTTATGATCTTCATAAAAATGATTAATAATAAACATTTTGACAAGATAATAAATATTCCTTGACAAGTTATATTATCGTAAGCTATGTGTAATCCCAATTAGGAATGATTCCGAATTAAATATGTTGATTAAAGAAGATCTGGTTAGTCAGTTAAGGGAAAAAGGCCTCAAGCTTACGCCGCAGCGTCTCGCGATTATAGACGCGTTAGTTGAAAAATGCGATATCCATCCGGGCGCAACTCTAATTTATAAGGAATCCCGGAAAGAAGCCAAGCGCGTGAGTCTCTCGACAGTTTACGCGACTCTGAAGGAATTTTCCGAAAACGGTCTAATAAAACAACTGGAGTTCGACCGAATGGAGAACCGCTACGACGGCAATCTGTCCGATCATGTAAATCTTATCTGCAAAAGATGCGGTAACATTAGCGACTACCATATCCCCGCGAATCTTGAACCGAAAGACATAGCCCGCAAGTCGGGTTTTGTCGTCACGGATACCCGGATAGAATTTCATGGGTATTGCCGGGACTGCCTGAAGCTACCCGGCTAATCTTTTATTTTAGCAGCCCTGCGGCACATAAAAACAACGCTGAAAAAAGAGGCTGCGCAGTTGTTATTTTTAATCTGGAATCGTTCCTGATTAGGGAATGCCAAGCAAGGCAGCAATCCCTCGAGTAACCAAAAAAGGAGTGTCTTTTGTGTTGATGGATAAATGCTGACAAGAGGCAAATATTATAAACATTTTTTATAATGGAAGGAGGAAACAATATGACTGAAGAAAGCAAGTGCCCGGTAACGGGTAATATGAAAAAATCCATTTCCGGCGGCGGCCCTTCAAACCGCGATTGGTGGCCGAATCAATTGAACCTGAGGATTCTTCATCAGCACACGCACAAAAGTAATCCGATGGGTGAAGCGTTTGACTACGCCAAAGAATTTAAAAAACTCAACCTCGGCGCCATCAAGAAAGACCTCTTCGCGCTCATGACCGACTCGCAGGAGTGGTGGCCCGCCGACTGGGGCCATTACGGCGGCCTTTTCATCCGCATGGCCTGGCACAGCGCCGGTACCTACCGCATGGGTGACGGACGCGGCGGCGCGGGAACCGGCAATCAGCGCCTGGCGCCGCTGAACTCCTGGCCCGATAACGTCAACCTCGACAAGGCGCGTCGGCTTTTGTGGCCGATCAAACAGAAATACGGAAAAAAAATCTCCTGGGCGGATCTGATGATTCTGGCGGGCAACTGCGCGCTCGAATCGATGGGATTTAAAACCTTCGGCTTTGCCGGCGGACGCGTCGATGTCTGGGAACCGGAAGAAGACATTTACTGGGGCTCGGAAGACAAATGGCTGGGCGACAACCGATACTCCGGCGAGCGCGATCTGGAAAACCCGCTGGCCGCCGTGCAGATGGGACTCATTTACGTCAACCCCGAAGGCCCCAACGCCAACCCCGATCCGGTCGCTTCCGGCCTTGATGTTCGCGAGACCTTCGCGCGCATGGCTATGAACGACGAAGAAACCGTCGCGCTGGTGGCGGGCGGTCATACCTTCGGAAAGTGCCATGGCGCAGGGCTTATTACCGCGCACTGCATAAGGCGATCAAGGCGGGCCTTGTGGCCTCGTGTCACGACTGTTCGGACGGGGGCCTGGCCGTCGCGCTTGCCGAAACCGCGTTTGCCGGAGGCCTGGGCCTCAACGTCGATTTAAAGGATGTTCCCTACCGCGGCAAAAAGCGCGACGACTTCGTTTTATTTTCCGAGACGGCCAGCCGCTTTGTCGTGACGATTGCCCCCAAGGATCAGGCCGGATTCGAAAAACTGATGAAGGGCAACGTCGCACGCGAAATCGGTTTTGTCACCGGCGACGGCCTGCTCAACATCAGCGGACTTTCCGGAAGACCCGTCATTCGAGAGAAAATAAGCACGCTCAAAAGCGCGTGGCAAAAACCGCTTAACTTCTAGACAGGAACATACCATGGCAAACAAGGTCAAAGCGATCATCCTGACCGGCAACGGCACCAACTGCGAAATGGAAATGGCGCACGCCTGCAAGCTTGCAGGCGCGGACCGTTACGACATTGTGCATATCAGTCAAATTCTCTACGGTGAAAAACGTCTGGCCGACTACAATTTTCTGAATCTCCCCGGCGGGTTTTTAGACGGAGACGATTTGGGGTCGGCCAAGGCCGGCGCCAACCGTTTTTTGCACGCGCCGATTGCCGACGCCAGCGAGATGCTTATCGAAGAACTGCTCAAATTCATCCATGCAGGCGGCCTCATTCTGGGCGTCTGCAACGGATTTCAGCTGATGGTGAAGCTGGGACTGCTGCCGGCGCTGGGGGGCAACTACACTCAGCAATCCACGACGCTTACGTTCAATGACTCGGGCCGCTTTGAAGACCGTTGGGTGTATCTGAAGGCCAACGACCAGAGCCCCTGCGTGTTTTCGCGCGGCCTCGATGTGGTCTATTATCCCGTGCGCCACGGCGAAGGCAAGTTCATTCCGGAAAGCCTCGCGCTTCTGGAAGAAATTGAAAAGAAAAATCTGGTCGTCTTGCGCTACGCCACGCCCGAAGGAAAGCTCACGATGGAGTATCCGCAAAATCCCAACGGCTCGGCGCTGGCCATCGCAGGCCTGTGCAACGAGTCGGGCCGGCTTTTCGGTCTGATGCCGCATCCCGAGGCGTTTCTGCATCGGACCAACCACCCG
>Ga0208824_1003415_pt1 | contig 10979 bp, 7 predicted proteins | sample AD_JPNTR3_MetaG_FD_184447 | JGI IMG/M metagenome (GOLD analysis project Ga0208824, IMG submission 184447) | Active sludge microbial communities of municipal wastewater-treating anaerobic digesters from Japan - AD_JPNTR3_MetaG (SPAdes) (version 2) | ecosystem: Engineered > Bioreactor > Anaerobic >...
ACACCGTGGCCCTGCGCGACTTCGCCGCCTGGTTCACCGCGCGCACCGGCCAGGACCTGGCTCCCGCCCACATCACGCCCCTGGACGTCAAAGCCTACCGGCAGCATCTCATCGAAGAGCGTCGCTGCAAACCGACGACCGTGAACAATTACCTCGCCGGGGTGCGCGCCTACGCGCGTTGGGCCAAACGCACGGGGCAGGCGGAGCACGATCCCACCAACGGCGTCAAGGCCATCGCTCAGGAAGACCTGGCTCCCCGCTGGCTGACGCGCGCCGAGCAATATGCCCTGCTTCGCGCCATCGAGGAAGAGGTGCAGTTGGGCGAGCTGCGCGCCCAAGGTGACCCGGCGCATCCGGCGTGGATCTGGGCGCGGCGCGATAAGGCGCTGCTCGTCCTGATGCTGAACACGGGATTGCGGCTATCCGAGGTGGCCGCGCTGCGCCTGGCAGACGTCGAAATCCACGAGCGCAGCGGCCAGGTGCGCGTGCTGGGCAAGGGGCGGAAAGCGCGCCAGGCGCCGCTCAATCACGACGCACGGAAAGCGCTGACGGAGTGGCTGGCCGTCCGGCCCGGGGAGGACTCGGACCCGAACGTCGCGCCGCTGTTCCTCTCACAGAAGGGGGGAGCGCTGAGCGCACGAGCGATCGCGTTCCGCGTAGCGGCGCTCGCCGATCGCGCCGGGCTGAAAAACATAAGCCCGCACACGTTGCGGCACACGTTCGCCAAGCGCTTTCTGCAGAACGGCGGCGGGGGGGCACTTCAGCGATGTAGCTACACTGGCGGCAAGCTTGTTGGGGCACACCAATGTGGTGACGACAACATGCTATCTGCACCCTGACGCTACCGGGGTGCAGGAGGTGGTGGAAGAGCTGTAAGGCGGATGACCAGGCGAAGAAAAGAGAGCCTGTTTTATGGTACTTTCCCCCATAGTTGAGCGAAATCATGGATAAGGGGCAGATTTTTGCCGTGAAGCGCAGAGAAATCTGTATGCTGAGTAAGACTTTGGATCCCCAGATTCTGGAAATGACGCTGAATCATGGGTAGATAGGAAACGCCCTGTCTGTAGAAAGCTGTTACAGGAATGTTGACGGTTGTCTTTTGCCGTAGAGACCAATAGACATCCAGCGTAAGTGCAGTATGAACAGTATTGGTAAATGTTGTGGGATCAACAATGAGTTGCGCTGTATTGGGCAGGGTACCGGTGAGGTTGGTGACGGTGAGCCAGGGGACTGAGGGTGCAGATATATGCCAGGGGATTGTTAAGGGTTCCGATGTTCGAATCACCATGGTTTGGGTCAGGCTTTCGGTATTCCCCGTCTGGAAGACAAAGGCAGGCGAGAATGCTTCAAGTAATCGAGGCCAACGGTACAGCTGCACGGTCTCGTGATTGGAAACCATGGGGGCTAAAAAGCCATTGCGATAGCTAAGTGCCATACTCGGCGTGCGCCCATAGGTACCAGAATACACCTTTGCAATCTGATAGAAGTGTTCTCCCGCATCTTCTGATAAATAGGCTTCTCCATTAGTAGTAAGCAGCCCTACAGTGAAATCTTTGGCATATCGGGGCGAAAAATGTAGTTCTTTGAATGAGCTCTGGACAGAGCTCAGTTCAGACCAGGTTTCACCGCGATCGGTGGAGCGATAGACTCGCGAGCTGGTGTATGTTCCAATTGCAAAGGCAGTATTATCCTGGTCGAACGTTGGCGATAGACTAATCCGATATTCCCCGAAGGGCAAATTCACTGGCGACCAGGTTACTCCATTATCGCTGCTTTTGAAAACCGGATAAGGGTAAGTGGAGGCTAATGAGACGAAAATGGTTGGATCTGCGGGATATGCTGGCGACAGGTCAATATCAAGAACATTACTGAGCTGACCTGCCCCTAGCACACTCCATGTGGCTCCATCATCCGTAGAACGATAAAGAGAATTAGCGTAAGAGTGTGGATCGGCAACAAAGAAAGTCCGATCATGAGGATAGTTGGGAGACACGCGAAATGCCAAATCTTCTTCGCCGGGTAAGGTTCCGCTATCCCTAGTCCAGGTGATACCGCCATCCCGTGAGCGGTATAAGCGATTGCCGCCAATGGCAAACACAACGCGATCAGATACAAATGCAGGTGAAAAGGCAATTTCCCAACGATATTTTGCTTCGGGCATAATAATGGGACGCCATGTTTCGCCCGCATCCTGTGATCGGAATATGTAAGGGTAGAGCTGCGAATTGGAGGGGGCCAGGAAAATAACACCGTCATTTTCGAAATTGGGCGAGAGGGTGAACTCCAGGGCTTCTGTGACATTGTCTAATTGGTTAAAGAAGAAAGGATTGCTAGAGAACTCGCTCCAGGAAATTCCTTCATCACGCGAAGTCCACATCGTTGACCGATCACGGGCGTAAATAGTGTGGTCGTTCAAGTAATTGGGAGAGGGGGTAACATCCAACACGTATTTGTTAGGCAGCTTATTGCTCCAGGTTTGCCCAAGGTTCCTGGAATGTAGCAGCTGAAAGTTAGCGTCAATACCAAAAATCGCCAGACTGGATGCGAAATCTGGCGCGGCTACGATCTTGGAAAAGTTGGTCTCTGAGAGCAAGTACCATGATGCTCCGTCATCGAAAGTGAAAATCAACCCGAATTTGGTGGCTACAAATAAGCCTATCTCCTGATTGCCCAGGGCGACACAATCAAGACTGCTGATGGTGTTCCCATAGATGTTACCCAAACCCTGATCAATCTGTACCCATGACGACCCTTTGTCTGCTGATAGCCACACACTATGATTAGATAGTTGGACAATGACTTTGTGATCCACCGCATAGTACGGTGAAAGAAGTACCTTGAGTACTGCGGTGTTTGGCCAAGGTGAATTCAGACGCACCCAGGAATCACCCCCGTTCTCCGAACGCATAAGGCTTACCCAACCTGATGCAACGAAAATGGTACGATCCCATGCGAAAGTACGGGAAAAAGTGATGTTATAGACGATTCCTCCAGTATGAGTGTTGATCTGCCAGTTTTGCCCAGCATCGGTAGTACGATAGAGTACAAAATCACCTGAGGGTGTTGTTCCATCCATAAATGCAGTTTTGTCTGAGATGAAGTTCGGTGAGAGACTGAGAACACTACCTGGCGCTTGAAGCGAACGCCAAAGGCCGCGGTAGGGCTCCGAGTGGTGCAGCCCGCCGGATCCTGCAAGATAGACCTCCCCAGATGCCGTTGGGTGAATATAGTCCTTAACTGAGAGGTAGTACACTATTGGTAGCACTGGTGAAACGGTGTGACCAACAGGAGCAAATGGTTCAGGCTCCCAACTTGTTGGCTCTACTGCAATTGGCACCCGAGGAGTTTGCTCGGGCAAAGGAATGCCCAATACAGGCCCCGAATTTGCAACCATGACCAGTATGAGCAGCACAAGCGTGGCACAAGTCAAGATTCTTATTACAGTAGGGTTATGGGTTCTATTCATGAGATTTCCTCTTATCGTGTGAATGGGCAATACAATGATGCTTTGTATAAAGGCATTGGTCACAAGTTAAGGTCGGCCTAGATGTCAAGGCCAGTATTGCGTCTAAGATGGCGGAACCATCAGGTTTTCGTTTACATTTGACGAGGCCCAAGGGCTTGGCAGGGGCTATGTAATAAGACAGGATGCCCGTCGCCTCACCGCGCTGATGGGCTTGGGAGTAGTAGCAGAGACTGCGATACACCCTCTCGATGGAGATGTCGGCGAAGGACAAGTGTAAGGCTTCGGCCGTTTGATCGGTCAAGTCAATGAGCACGGCATAGAGCAACCAGGTGTCCCAGATTTGCAGTTCGATGGCATTCTGGGAGCCGCTCCAGAAGTAGGCCAGGCCCAAGAGTCGCTTGACCAGGCTGAACGCATCTTCAACCCGCCAACGTTGGGCGTACTGGGCGACGACGTAAGCCGGCGGCAGGCGTTGGGGGTCCAACTCGTTAGTCAGATAGCGGCGCCAAGTGCCATGGTACAGGACTTGCACCAGGCGGACTTGTTGGCGCGTGGCCCCCTGGCCGATCCACACCAGGACGTCGTGCACCTGGGGGGTACGCAGCAAAGTCTGGCTCTCTTTGTAGGCCAGATTGGTCTTGGCGCGGGTGATGAAGGTGACTTGAGCCGCCGTCAATTCCCTAAAGCGCTGGAAGTTGGTGTAGCCCAAGTCGAAGATTACCAAAGCCCCTGCCGTCAGCACTTTGAGAATCTCAGGCCAGTGGCCTTGGTCATGGGCTTGCGCGTCGGCTTGATACCACACATGGCCGGGCAAGCGCGAGGTGAGGTTCAACAAAGCGGTGAGGCGACCGGCGAGGGGGTGCGTGGGGGTCTCGCGCAGCAACCCCATCTTGCGTACCAGCGCATCCAGGGTCGAGCCGTCAGCCACCCAGAGGGCGGTATAGTGGGCCTGCGCCCAGACAATTTCGGGGGGCAGCGGGCGATGGCGTGCCGGCCATCGCGCTTCCAGTTGGGGCAGGACGTCGTAGAAAATGTCCTGCAAGAGTACGGCGGGGAGGGTCGCCAGGCGTTCAGAAATTGCCTGTTGGGTCACCTGGAGCACAGGAATCCAGAGCAACGCTTCGCTCTGTACCAGCCGCGTCAACTCGCAGATGCCGCCGACTTGCCGCCAGATCATCGACAGTATCAGGGCGACCATCACCGGCAAGGTCAGAATGCGGGCACGCAGTCTCAACTGCCGATAGGTCTCCTGTTGGGCCAGCGCGGCGGGGTACACGAGACGGGTGAGTTCTTTTTCGAACTCTTCTGGGGGGGGGCACGCTGGCTGATGTATCCGCCGTTCGCGCTGAATCGCGCGGGTATGCCGGACGGAACTCTTCTCATTTTTCTTGGTTTGGGTATTTGCTTGGCTCATACGGCCTATTGTACCGCAGTTGCAACTTGGCATGGGCCGAGAGGCTTAACTTGTGACTAATGCCCTTATACAAACTACTATTGGTATGTCACATCTACCGACGGTATGAGTACTACAGTAGGGCAACTATGGTCATTTATCACAGAGATCGACTCTATAGACGACTTCAACATCTACCTTCCTTTGATATTGCGTAATTACCCCTAATGTATCACAGTGTAGGCCGTCATTACAACAAAGTGGCAGCCCGCATGATAATCATGCGGTGACCAACACATACCGTGGAAGGTCTGATGCTAAACATTCCGCTCCAAAGGAGGTCTTGGATTACTGGACTTTATATGTGCATTCTAGGAACTCCGCACATCAAACATACTTGATTTGTATCTTATTAATAATCCGGGGGAGGCCAGTTCCTGCGGGCATTCGTAGCAGTTCAGGGAGCTTCTACATTTCCTGTAAGGCTTGTAGTGCAAAGTGGTCGCTTCGTCAACAGGTTGCTCCGCAACCTTGGGACGAATGCGGCGCTGCAGATGGTGTGTGAGGGGCATAGTGTGATTTTTGTCAGCGACCTGCTTCGAAATCCCAATGACACGCCTTACTTTTGGGTTCAGAGGGTCGCGACTTAACATCCGACGGTTCGACGATCCAACGGTCGGTATCAGCGGCGTTAGCTTGTCTCCTGCGGGTGTGGGCTCGACGGCTCGCATGAAAGCGCGGCTAGTGCTGTTACCAGATCACGTTCGGATTGAAGGATATCCGCTGCATCAAGTTTGAAATCGTGCTTTGGAGATCCGGTAGACTCCCATGCAAATATGCGCCAGAGCGCCAAAGCACTTGGGTCGGTGTAGTCACCGTGCATGCGCTCGATCAGCTGCTCGCCGTAGGTTGCCAACGCTGCTTTCTTGTACAATTCAGTCTCGTTCAGTACTTCTGCGATGAAGGCTTCCTTAATGGCAATCTCTTGATTCGCAGCTAACCTATCCAAATACTCGCGAATACGCTTTTGCGCTCGTTCCTTGTCGCCCCTTCTGAGTTTTTTGGGTTGAATATGTGACAGTGATATCATACATGAGTAGAACTCGCAGTCACGGTCTGATGCCAATCGAAGTTTGGGTCTTTCCACCAGATTGAATGACGCGGTCAAGTACGAGGCCAACAGGTTCGAGAAATACTCTAACTCCGGATCATCCAGATACCTCGGGCGCAGTTTTGTGGGAAGATCAAAGTAGTTACACTCGACCCATCGTCGGGCTGCTTCTGCAGTGCTCATGGAATCATCCACTGTTTCTAGCCGGAGCATACCCTTACGGACAGGGTGTTCCAGCCACTGTAATAAACCATGAGCTCTCTGATGAAGCTCAACTGCAGTCTTAAGCTCCAGTGCATCCATAATAGCCTCCTATCTTGTCCACCCAACAGCAGTGACTCACCTGTCCAGCGGGTGCAGCGTTTCACTCTCAGGAGCAGACTGCTTGAGACGCATTACGCTGCCGGGTGCAGCGGTGATTGCCGCGTCTGCTTGATCCGACGCTGGCGCGCTGACTCTTGAACAGGAGTCTTTTGGGCTTGAGCGCGCCGCCACAACTGAACAAATTCCTCTCCGTCATACAGAGCGATGGGTTTGCCTTTTGTCCATTCTTGTGCAGGACGGGTTTTTCCCACACTGCCATAATGGAATTACGTCATTAGTGTGCAGTGTTTGCCGGCTGCCCCGGTGTTCGTCGCCGGTAGCAGAGCTCGATGAGATGATCAGGAGTTACTGCCCTGTTTTCACCTGGAACAAAAATCACGTCGTCGCGATAGCAATAGTAAATTGTTTCCCAGCGTCGCTGCGCTTGTTCCCAGGCAACTACATCTTTAGCATGTTTCCCTTTTTCTATTTCGAGTTGTTTCTCTGCTTCCTTTTGACTGTTCCCAAACACTAAATAGGAAATCAGCCAAAAGAGAAGACCACAAACGATCGCGGCGCCGATAGATCCTGCTATAAAACCAATTATCCCCCATCGATTTGTTGCCTGTCCAGCTAAAACAAGCCAAATTGCTATGCCTGCAATATCAATTACCTTTTCGGCTCGTTCTCCCCAGAAAGGACGCTCAAGTACAGGTTCTTGAGGTTTTGAGGGCGGAGAGAGTCTTTTTGCCAGATTTGACTGTTCTGTTGCATCAATCAGCGTCGAGCTGGAAGAATACGACTTCCCAGATAGTTCGCTGTCAGCAACATACCCTGTGCCCCGTACATAGTGTCTTTGACTGCCAGAAAGGTCTGTCTTTTCGAGTGTGGATGATATGCCCGCGGTTGTACGAGTTCCAGAGGTAACTATGGTGCTTAGTTTTTGAATCTGATCTATGCTTTTACATATTGGACAAGCATTGGGATGTAACGTGGATTGCACTAACGATACGTTTGATGGATTGGCTTGTGAGGTGTTTAGAGCTGCACCACATTTCCCACAGAATTTGTTTGAGGCTGGATTTGCGCTGCCGCATTGACCGCAGTACATTTGATCACTCATCATATCTCCTCTTTGTTGATTCTCGTTTGAGACAAATGTCGGAAGCCCTTAGCTGTCCTCAGTCGTTGGGGGACATAGCTCGGGGTGGAATTCGTAAGCCAGGCTCACATACTCACGCACCACACTCTGCCCCCGTCCAATGATAGCACTGATGGCCTCCACCTGCAACCGCTCTTTGAGCAACATCCGCACCCGTTCGTAATCCTGTAAATAGCGTTCCACGCTCTTGAGGTGATGGTTGGTGACGTGGGCGATGTCTGGCGGGGTCAGCCCTTGCTCGAAACACCGGATCACCTCGCCTTTGTGCGAAGGTTTACACCCCTGATCCATTTTGTAGCCCTTGAGAGGCAGCGGCTTCCCAGTTTCGGCCTCGAGCTCTTGCGCATAGCGGCGGGTGGCCTCATACGAGAGCTCCAGCATGACACTCAGTTCCGCGAGTGTCAGCAAGCCGCCTTGCTCTACCGCCGCGGCGGCCAGCCGCTGCATTTGGCGCTTACGCCGCTCTTTTTGCCGTTCGCGGCCCCCTTGGGTGCCGCCGCACCGCTCCACGCGCTCCTGGATTTCCTCTGTCGTGATTAAGGGCAAACTCACGGTGACGGCTTTGTAGGCTTCCGTCGGTTTTCCCGGCTGGGCTTTTTGACCTTCGTCGCCGGTACACGTCCAAATCAAGTCGCCGCTCGCGCTGTGGGTGGCGGGGGGATAGAATTCTTCTACCAGGGCTTCGATGTCCGCGGCGATCAGTTGCAGCACGCGGGGACTGCCCAGAATGTGGTATTCCGTCTCCAACAAATACACCACGGCGGCGCCGAAGGTGCGCTTGGCGATGCTCCCATAAGGACTCACCTGGCTCATCGCAGCGCCCCCCCCTCGGTGGTCAGGGCTTGGAGGCCGACCACCCGAGGTAATTCTTCTTCCAACTTCGTCTGGCGGGAAGGGTGTTCGGGCAACTGCGCCACGATATCCAGGTATTCCTGCACCAACTTGCGCGTGACGCCGACCAGAAAGGCGATTTCGGCCACCGCATACCCTTGGCGCTGCAACGCCACGACGCGCAGGAAGGTTTGGATGTAACGTTTGATGGAGAGCGGTGAATGATGCACCCACCGGGCAATCTGGTCATAGCCCTGGCGATCCAGCCACAACTCAATGATCTTCACTTTGTGCGTTTGGCCCCGGCCGACCCCCTGGACATGTCCTCGCGTGGACAGCAGATGCCCTTCTGCCCGCAGCGCTTGGATATCCCGTTCAATCGTGCGACGGGTTACCTGTAACGCCCGCGCCAAATCCTCCTCCGTGAGGACGCCCCCTTGCTCCAGGGCTTCTTCCAGCAGCCGCAAGATGCGCCCCCGGCGAAGACTGATCCGCCCTTGTTCCTGTTGGACCAGCGCATCTTCCGCGCCAGCATCCACGGTGAGGGTCACTTCCACCCGCGCCGTTTCTGCCAACGGCGCCCCAAAGGGCGCGTGGGCAGCGGCCACGACCAGCCGCACTTGTCCGGGGCGCAGCGTGGTTCCGCCACTTTCGACCCCCAGAGTCTCACGCGCGGTCTGGACGATCTCGCGCGCCTCCCGATAGGATAAGGCAAATTCGCTTTGCAGAATATGCTGCAAACTGGCTTCTGGGGTCTTTTCGCTCAGCCGTTCTGCTTCGGTTATCTGTGACATCTGTCGTCCCTCCCTGTATGGTAACTCTATTATACCCAGGGTCTTCCGACATTTGTCTCAATTCTCAATACCCTCGCTGATGGGCAGGCTCCTCGGATTGACTGGCATTCTCGGCGCTTTCGCGTTCCTCTTGGGTCTCAATACCCTCGCTGATGGGCAGGCTCCTCGGATAAGGGATCCAAGCAGCGGGAAATCGCTTATTCTGAAGGTCTCAATACCCTCGCTGAGGGTTGGAACAGTGAAAAGACTGATTACGCCGAAACGTAATCAGAGCGTAATGAGTCAAACGCTGCACCTCCCCCAAGCGTAATCAGTGCCGGGACTGCTTACGCTTCGGCTGGCGCGCGCCAGCCAGGTACGACATCTAGTTCGTAGCAGCGTAATCAGTCAGCGTGACTCATTACGCAGCCCGAAAAGCGCCGGTCATCCCCCTTTTTGGGGCTAAAATGGGGGTGTCGGGTCCCATTTTAGCTGAAAGGAGCGTTAGCGATGACCGGTATTCCTATTGTAACCCCGTGGTCGAATTTGTGGAAGCGCCTCACGCGCAGCGACCGCCTGCCGCCGCGCCACGATTTGCATACCCTGTGGTGTGAGCGCGCGCAGTTACAGCATTGCTTTCGAACCGCGCCTACGGCGTTGCGTCTATTGGATCTGCTCGGGCCCTTGCACTGGGCGGGATTTCCGGAGCGTGACTTGCTGCGCAACTGGGGCCAGCCCACGATTCCGTATGCCACCCTGGCGGCGACCGTGTTGGTACAACTCAATGAGGGCCGAGTTTCAATGCGCCAGCTGCACACCTTCTTGGAAGAGCAGCCAGTTTTGGTGTGGCTTTTGGGCTACCCGCTGGCAGCAGCGCCTGGGCAACCCTGGGACATGGACCCTCGAGCCAGTCTTCCCACTGCACGCCATCTGACCCAGATGTTGCGCACGGTGCCCAATGCCGCCTTGCAGTACTTGCTGGCGGATAGTGTGACCTTGATTCGCGCGGCGCTGCAAGAGCTCGGCGTCCAGCATATCGGCGAATGTATTTCACTCGACACCAAACACATCCTGGCCTGGGTCGAGGAAAACAACCCCAAGGCCTATGTCAAAGAGCGCTATGACAAAGCCAAGCAGCCCGCAGGCGATCCTGATTGCCGTCTGGGCTGTAAACGCCGCCGCAACCAGGTAGCGGCGACCACGCCCACGACCAACCCGCGACCAGGAAGCCAACTCAAACCGGGTGAATTCTACTGGGGCTACGGTTCGGGGGTGGTGGTGGTCAAAGTGCCCGAGTGGGGCGAATTCGTCGTTGCCGAACTCACGCAACCCTTTGATTGCGGCGACCTCAGTTACTTCTTCCCCCTCATGGCGCTCACCGAGGTGCGATTGGGCTTGCGTCCGCGCTGGGGGACCTTTGATGCGGCCTTTGATGCGTTTTACGTCTACGAGTACTTCTACCGTGCGGATGATCCCCAGGCCTTTGCTGCCGTGCCCTTCTCTGAACGCGGCGGCTATCGCGCTGGCGGACGGCAGTTTTCCGCGGCGGGCCTGCCCATATGTCGGGCCGGTCTCCCGATGCCCCTCAAATTCACCTACCTTGACCGCACCTCCGCTCTCATCGAGCATGAACGGGGTAAATACGTCTGTCCGCTCCGCGCTACCGGAAACAGCGCCGCAGCGACTTGCCCGGTGAATCACCCGCGTTGGAACAAGGGAGGCTGCACGGCGATGATGCCGACCAGCATCGGCGCGCGCCTCCGCTACCAACTCGATCGTGAAGGTGAAGCCTACAAGAGCATCTACAAGCAGCGCTCAGCCACCGAACGCATCAACAGCCAGGCTGTGGCTTTGGGCATCGAGCGTCCCCATCTACGGAATCAACACGCGATTGCCAACCGCAATACGCTCATCTACCTGTTGATCAATCTGCGTTTTTT
>Ga0208824_1003419_pt1 | contig 10969 bp, 8 predicted proteins | sample AD_JPNTR3_MetaG_FD_184447 | JGI IMG/M metagenome (GOLD analysis project Ga0208824, IMG submission 184447) | Active sludge microbial communities of municipal wastewater-treating anaerobic digesters from Japan - AD_JPNTR3_MetaG (SPAdes) (version 2) | ecosystem: Engineered > Bioreactor > Anaerobic >...
ACAATGGTTCTCAAGATAAGTCTCTTGAATTATTAGAAAGATTATATGGTTCAAATGATAAGGTTATTGTTTTAAAAAATAATAAAAATCTTGGTTATTCAAAAGGAATGAATGTTGGTCTTGATTATGGTTTTAATAATCTTGAAGCTGATTTCTGTCTTGTAATGAATAATGATACTTTTCTGGATAAGCATGCTATAAATGCTTTAGTTGAGGTTGCCCAAAAAGATGAAAAAATTGGCTTTGTTACAGGTAAAGTATATTATTCAGTATCTCCTTCTAAATTTCAAACAGTAGGAAAAAAATCAGATCCTGTTCTTATAAGTGGTGGACATATAGGTCGTAGAGAACTAGATAAAGGTCAATATGATAGAGATTGTGAACTGGATTTTTGTGATGATATATTCTGGTTAGTATCTAAGGAATTATATCAAAAAACAGGTGGTTATGATCCGGAATTTTTTCTTGAAGCTGAGGATTTTGATTGGCAATTAAGAGCGAAAAAAGCTGGTTTTAAAATTATGTTTGCTCATAAAGCTAAACTCTGGCATAAAGAAAGTATGATTCTTGGTAAGGATTCTCCTCAAAAAGCCTATTATGATGCTCGTAATCCTATGATTGCGGTGATGAAAAATTGTGAATCTGACATTGTAAAAAAATACTTACGAACAAGAATATATAAAATTTACTTACCAGCCATAATCAAAACCGCCCTTAAAGGTAAAATCCAAAAAGCACTTTATATGTTTGCAGGTTTATGTAGTGCATTTATATGGAAATTTAAACATCAATAATTAATATATGATTAACTGAAAAATAAAATATATTTTTAAATTGTATTTATATATAATGAAATAAAATATGATAATATCAAAAGTTATATCTAAATTAACAAATTCTGAATTAGAATTATGTCACAATTTATTAATGGATTCTCCAGACAGGCATATTTTTAATGATATAAGATTACATCTCAGGATTCAAGATTATTATACAGATACAATTGAAGGGAATGTTCTTTTTTTTACTGTTAAAGATAACATTCTTGGCTATATGATTGTATATAATGAAATTGATAAAAAATTAATAACCTATGTTTCTCCTTACCAAAAATCGTTAATAACTTATGGAGGTATTGTTTGTCCTGATAATAAAGAAATAAGAAAAAAATTTCTCAAAGAGATTATTAAATTTTTAGGGATAAATAGTTCTATTTATATCAAATCCTTACCTGGCATTGATATAGATGTCTATAACTCATTAGGATATAAAATAATTGAAAAAAATACTCTTTTTTTGGATACTCAGAGAAAGGAAGAGAAATTATGGGAAGAGTTCAAAAATAGAATAAAATGGAATGTAAAAAAAGCGTATCAATCAAATATTAAAGTAAAAATAGTAATTCCTGTAAATCCTGAAGATATAAATCCATTATATGAAATTTATAAAGAACTTTGTGAAAGAACAGGTTTATATCTTCATAGTAGAGATTATTATTTTTCTATTCTGGATAATAATAATTTTGATCATTCATTGATTTTTTATGCTTTCTATGAAGATAAAATTATTTCTACAATGGCTGTTTTATATTGTGAAGATGTAATTATGTCCTGGTTTGGTGGAACATATAGTAAATATAGACATACTGAAGCAGCCTCTTTAATTTATTGGGAAATTACAAAATATGCCTGTCAGCACAATTTTAAAATTTTTGATTTATTAGGATTGGATATACCAAACATAGCCTTTTTTAAAAAAGGTTTTGGCGGTTATGAAGTGCCTGTATATCACATTACTTATAACCCCTTGGGATATAAAGTGATTAATAAATTTAATAAAATGCTGGAACTGCGAAAATGATTATTAGAAAGTTTTTATCCATATTAATTATAAAACCTATTATTAGACCTTATATTACAAATAGAATTTTGAAATTGAAAAATAGTAGTATAGGGAAACATTCTACCATCGGTGAGGCAGTTGTTATTGGTAAAAATGTAAAAATTGGTAGAGATACAATTTTACGAAAAATTACAATCAAACATAATTCGGTCATTGAATCTTTTGTAAAATGTGTAGGAACTGAAAAAGGATGTATATTTGTTGGCTCTAATAGCTATATCGGGATTTCTAATGTTTTGGATAATAGTGATAATATCCAAATAGGTAATTTTGTACATATTGCCGGACCTACTACTGCTTTGTGGACTCATTCAAGTGCTAAAATGTGTATGAATAGCATTCCTCTCAATAAAGCAACAGAAAAATATCGACCGACGGCACCAATTAAAATTGAAGATAATGTTTATATAGGAGGTAATTGTACAATTTATCCTGGAGTCAAAATTGGGCATCATTCTATAGTAGCGCCTAATTCTTCTGTAACTAAAGATATACCTCCATATTCAATGTTCGGAGGTGTTCCTGCTAAATTTATTAAGTCAACCTATGATATGATAATCAACAATAAATAATAATCAGTATATATAAATATGTTTTTAATAAATGTTGTATTAACTTACTAAACAATCTATTTAACATAGATGAATAATACCACTTCTAAATTATCTATCTGGTCTAAAGAAAATACCTTATTTTTATTAACATTTCTATTTACAGTTGTAGTTGTTTATATATTTCCTCATCTTGGTATACCTCAGCTATTAATTAAAGTTATTTTCTTACTATTATTGTTTGTAGTTTTTCGTTCTAAAGATGATGTTTTCTGGCTTGCCTGGTTTTTTGTTGTAATTAATGCACCGGGCAGATTATTTAGTATAGGTTATTCTAGCACAATTTATAGATTACCCTTGTACCGATTAGGACCTGGGGTAGCAATTGGTTTTGAAGAATTGTTTCTCATTATTTACTTTCTTAAATTCTTATTAAAGAAAGATAAAAATCAAAACATCTTTAAAAGATACTGGACCTTTATACTTATATATGGGTTTATAACCCTGTTTTATTCATTTGGAATAGGTTTGAGTTCGGGAAATGTTGTAACTGCAGTAAGATCTATAATGCCTTGGTTCTGGGTCTTGATTTTACCCGAGTTTATCTCTGATTCGGATAAATTAGCTGAAGCTTTTAAACTTTTAGCACCTTTTGTTTTTATTAATTTTTTAATTCAGATATATACCCAGATAACTGGTCAATACCTTAATGATATTCTATCCGGAGAAATATGGTATGGATTTTTAGGTTCTGCTGAAGAGGAATTGGTCAGGATTTCGGATGGTTGTGCTGTTAATTTATTTTGTATGATAATGTCTTTATTCTATTTATGTTCAGAAGATAAGCGTTTTAATAGAATTTATCTTAATTTGTTAATTGTAATATATTTAATTTTTATTTTGATGACAGCTACAAGAGGCTGGATTGTTGCATCTTTAATTTTGTTATCTTCTGTATTTTTTATGCGTGGGTTCAATTTTATAAAACAGTTTACCAGTACTTTATTAATTCTTATCTTATTTATTTTCTTACTTAGAATTATTTATCCTTCTTTTATTTTACAGGCTTCGTTAGCCCTGGAAAGATTTAAAACTTTAAAATTTTTAATAGCTGGCGATCCTACCGCAGGGGGGACCCTTGCTCGTATATCTGAACGTAGTCCCAGGGTTATGGCTGTATTCAGAGAAAGCCCCGTAATTGGGTGGGGTTTATCTGATCGTTACTTTAGATCCTGGGATGGGCATGTGGGTAATCAAACTATGCTGATGCAGGGGGGAATAATTGGTTATGCTATCTGGATAATTTGTTATTTTCTTACTCTTCTAAATATATATTTTCTAAACCGCAATTCTATAGTTAGATCACATATTAAGAACGGGGGCATTGTTTTTTTAATGGCGATGATAGCAATATTTGTAATTCATAGCAGCTCCAGCCAAATTCTCGGTTTTAATGGGAATGTTCTTTTTTTCCGTTATCTTTTAGCTTTTATTATAGCTGCCACTAATGCTACATTTATTTCTTCGCTAAATAATAAAAAATTATAATTTAATAATAAATATATAGACGATGCTGAAACAGAAATTCGTTGTTCAATATGGTTCAATGGCAATAACTCAGATAGTAGGTATGGTTGCTGGAATTATTGTTGCCAGATTAGCTGGTCCTGGTGTTATGGGTATAGTTGCCTATGGAACCTCTTATGTTTCCTTACTCGGGTTTATAAATGGGATTTTTGGTTCTGCTCATATTAAATTGGTTTCTGAAGGCAGAAAGCATAGTGAATGTATGGCTGTTTACACCAGATTACAAATAATATGTGCCTTAATTTATTTTATATCTGTTCTTGCTTTGTTTTTAATACAAAAATATGTTATTCATTACCCTTTTGAAAGTAGGGAAATGGAATGGATAATTATTATTGCTTTATTAACATCTACTTTTGAATTATATGGTCAATATGCTAATAACGTTTTTACAGCTAACTTACAACAGGCAAAGGCAAATCTTCCCAATTTTTTCAAGACCATAATTTTTCATATAGGTAGAATATTAATAGTTATATTTTTCGTTAAGAATTTAGCCTTAAAATTATATTCCTGGCATTTAATATTAGCCATTCTTTTTATTCCTATTATACATAGATTATTAAAAGAATATCATATTGGCAAATATGATAATATATTAGCTAAACAATATTTTAAATATGGGCGAGCTATTTTTTTTATGACTGTTATTGATTCTGTAATAAGTTATAGTGATAAATTAATGCTGGCACATTTTACCAATACAACGCAACTGGGTTATTATTCAGCAGCTAATTCAATTGGAGGACTGATATTAACTATAGCCGGTTCTGCAGGATTAATTTTTTTCCCTCTTTTTTCTGGATACATTAGTAAAGGAGATTGGGAAAATGTTAATACAAAAATATATCAATATCATGAATTTATTATTCTTTTTATTTTTCCTTTAATTTGTCTGTTAACTATCATTGGGGGACCTATATTGCTTTTAATACTTGGTAACAAGTACAAGCAAAGTATCATACCATTTCAAATATTAATATTTGCATCCTATATATCTGTGGTTGGTATGCCTTATGGTAATATAATTACCGGTATGGGAAAATTTAATCTTGCCATTATTATTAATATTATTAGGCTTGTGATATTTCTTATTTCTATATATATATTTATTGCTCCAGGAATGTTAAATTTGGGGGCAATTGGCTTAGCAGCTAATCAATTAGTTCTGAATCTTACCAGAAATGGTTTATTTCTATATTTTGCAAATAAATTAGGAGAAGTCCGTTTAAAAAGTAAAAATAACATTCGTCATATAATTATAATTTCTTGGACTTTTCTCGCTTATTTAATCTCTATATACTTAAAAAAGTTTATTCCCTTATGGTGGTTACTTATGATTCCTATTTATCTCATAACCCTATATTTGATATTGAATTTAACAGGCTTTATGAAAAAGGAACACTGGAGATTATTATTAGATACATTAAATTTAAAAAAGACCTTGAAATATGCATATAATGAGATAAAAGGTTAATATTTATCTTATGAATATACTTATAATTTATAGTGGACCTTTAGATCCTATGATAGGAATGTCTCAAGTATTAGTATTTAATCAGATTAAATATTTATCTATTCATAATAAAGTAGATTTTGCAAATCTTGTTAGCAGAAAAACTTCTCTTGAAGCAACTTTAAAAAGATTGGAGCCTTATGTTAATTCATATTATCCTATAAAATCAAAATCATGGGAGAAAAAGAAATTTTTTAGAGCTATCTTTTTGGCGTTAAGAAAGATAATTTTTTACTTATCCAAAAAACCAATGGAAGAAATTACATTAGAATTTGCAAATTTTAAGAAGAAGATATTAAGAATTATTGAAATTAACAAATATGATGTAATTATATTACATTATTGGTATATGGGATATATCCTAAAAAATTTGCCATCATCTAAAATTAAAGTAATAATAGCCCATGACTTGGTTGAAGAATTTATTGAAGTATTTAATAAAAGTAACTATAAAGAAATAAAAAAACTTATATTGAAGAGGCAATTGCAAAGCGACCTACAAAAGCAGAATAAATATTTTAAACAAAGCGACCTTGTAGTTGTAGTATCAAATAAGGGCAAGGAAATTGTTGAATCTAAAATGCCAGAAGTTAATGTAGTTCTTAACGAAATTGGTCAAGATCTTTCAGAATTTCTGGAATATAATATTCCAGTGGATATGCATTCTATTTTATTCTATGGTAGTTTATCAAATCATTTTAATAAAGCTGCATTGGAAAGGATTCTTGATAAAATTTATCCGGGTATTCTTGCTTTAGATTCTGAAGCTAAACTAGTTATAGTAGGTTCAAATCCTCCTAAAGAACTTTTAAAGAATTATAATTATCCATTAATGACCGTTACTGGTTATGTAGATGATATTAAACCATTCATTGGCAAATGTGCAGTTATGTTGTTACCGCTTGAAAGAGGTTCAGGATTCAGAGGAAGAGCCGTGGAAGTAATGGCTTTGGGCGTTCCGATTGTCGGTACAAGAAATGGTTTTCTCTGTACTGATATTCAAGATGGAATACAAGGTTATTATGCTGAAACAGATAAAGAGATTATCCAAAAAGCATATATGATTATGAAAAATCCAGGTTTAAGGAAACAAATGTCAGATGAATGTAGGAAATTTGTTAAAAATAAGTATTCCTTAGAAGCTACTTATGGTAAATTAGAACAGGAAATTAAAAATTTATATTATTTAAAACATAAATCACTTAATCAAGATAATTTTTAAATAAATATGGTTAAAGTAATACATTTTACTTCTGGTATTGCACGGGGTGGTATTGAAAGACAAGTTTCAGAAATAATACGATATAGTAAAAATATTGAGCATATATGGGTCTCACTTCACTATTCAAATAATAATTATCTTGATAATAACATAATTATATATATTATTAAAAATAATAAATTAATAAAAAGAATAGAAGAATTTAATAAAGTAGTAAAATCTTTTAATCCTGCGGTTGTAATCTGTTGGGATGTAGCACCATATATAATAGCTCTATTAAGTAAAAGAATTAGAAGAAATCAAATCATAAATGCTAGTATACAACATGGAACATTCTTAAAAACCCCAAAAGGATACATAAGAATGTTTATAGCTCATATGTCTAAATATGTTATGGCAAATTCTCAGGCTGGCCTCAGGGTTAATAAGTTAAAAAAAGGAATAATACTTTATAATGGAGTAAATGAAAGATTCAATAAAGAAAATTATAATCACAAGAATATGTCTTACTATAAAAAAGATTACCCGCTTTTAATTTCAGTTATGAATATGACTTCCTATAAAGATTATTTTACTATTTTTAAAGCTCTTGAATTACTTAAGCAGGAAGGAATTAATTTTACATATTATATAATTGGAGATGGACCACTGCGACTATATTATGAATCATATTTATCTAACAGTATAATAAAAAACAATGTATTATTATTAGGCAATATTAGTAGTCCAGAAGAATATTTAGGACAAGCCGACATTTTTATTCATTCTTCTAAAGGGGAAGGAGTTTCTAATGCAATACTGGAAGCTATGTATATGGGATTACCTATAATTACAACTGATACAGGTGGAACTTTAGAAATACTGGATAATAATGCTATTACATTTTCATATCAAGATTATCAGGCTTTATATAAAGCAATTTCAACTTTAATAAATGATGAAAAATTAAGAAAAGAAATGGGAGAAAAATCTTATACTATAGTAAAGGAAAGATTTACTATTGAGCGTATGATTAAAAATTATGAAAGAATAATTTCAGCAATACAAGGTAATGATCTTAATGAAATATCAGATTTAACATTTATTACAAATTATGCTGATTATATAAATATCAGTAAAGGAGTTTAATAATGAATATTGGTGTTATTAAAATTTCTCTAAAAGAGAATGAAAGAAGACTACCCATTTATCCACCTCATTTATGTTTTATTGATAAGAAAATAAGAGATTATATAATCCTTGAATCTGGATATGGTTTAGATTTTAAGTTAACAGATTATGACTTAGAAAATCTTGGATATACAATTAAAAATAGGGAAGATATCTTTTTTAATTCAGATTTAATTATTCTACCTAAGCCAACTGATGAAGATTTAGAAATGATGAAACCTAACCAAATATTATGGGGATGGACTCATTGTGTCCAAAATAAAGAAATAGCTCAATTTGCTATTAATAAAAAACTTACATATATTTCTTGGGAAAATATGAACTTGTGGCAAGGGGACCATAAATTACTTCATATTTTCTATAAGAACAATGAAATAGCTGGGTATGCCTCTGTATTACATGTCCTACATTTGATGGGAATGGATGGGTATTATGGCGATAGAAAAAAAGTTATAGTGTTTGGATATGGTTCCGTATCTAAAGGTGCAATTCGAGCATTGCATGGGAGAGGCTTTAAAGATATAACAGTTCTCAGTAGGAGACCATTACATCTTATAGCAGATAAAGATCCAGAAGTTGAATATAAAACCTATATAACGAAAAATAATGAAATAATAGTTAAAGATATGGAAAAAACATATATGCTTGATAGTCTAATTAAGGATGCCGATTTCATAATTAATGGGATTCTTCAGAATGTTAATGAACCGATAATTTTTGTTCATGAATCAGATATTAATTTTCTTAAAGCCGGTTCCATAATTATAGATATATCTTGTGATAAAGGAATGGGTTTTGAATTTGCGAGACCCACAACATTTGATGAACCCATTATTGAAATAGGAGATTTATACTATTATTCAGTAGATCATGCACCTTCATATTTATGGAGAGCTGCAAGTAGAGAAATATCCTTATCTTTAATGCCTTTTTTACCAATTGTTGTAAAAGGAATAAATGAAATTAAAAATAATGAAATACTATCAAAAGCAATTGATATTGACAACGGCATTATTGTTAATAAGGATATCATTTCCTTTCAGAAAAGGTCTTCTAAACCACCATATAATAATTTCTAAAATAATACTATGCCTAACAGGTTTGTAAAATCAAAAATAATTCCTGGATTAAGAAGAATAAGTTGGATACCTTTTGTACAAAAAGGCATTTTAAAACATAAACTTAGAGCTGTTGAATACAATAAGAAATTAATTGATGAGATAATACAAAATAGTGAGAAAATATATTTACATTTAAAATCCAAACCTTTTGTAGGGATAATGTATTATGGGGATAACATTATAATTAATCCTATAAATGATAATAAATTAAGATATATGAACTTTTTAGAATATAATAACATAGAATATGAATTATATAATGTATGTAAATCAGATTGGTTTCAGAATGTAACTAAATATGATGTAATTATCTGGGATATTTCATCGCAACCTTCCAGATTGGAAGAAGCAAAAAATAAAATATTTATAATAGAAACAATATTAGGTAAAAAATGTTATCCTTCATTTGAAAATATCTACTCTTATGAAAATAAAGTTTTACAATATTATCTGTATAATATCTATAATCTGCCCTATGTTCCAACTTTTGTGTCAAATGATTTAGCAGAATCGCTAAATTTTATAGAACATTGCTCATTTCCAATAGTGAGTAAAATTAGTACGGGTTCAGGATCAAGAGGGGTTACACTTATTCGTAGCAAAAGATATGCTAAAAGACTTATTAATGCTGTATTTTCTTCAGGTAAAAATACCTATTACTCTTATTTAAAGCAAAAGGATTATGTTTATTTTCAAGAATATATACCAGATGCAGAATATGACTTACGAGTAATTGTAATAGGAAATAAATTATTCGGATACTATAGGATGCGACCCCATAAAGATTTTAGAGCGTCTGGTGCTAATCTCATTGAAAAAAAAGAACTACCAGAAGAAGCAATGAGAACAGCTATATCCTGTAGAGATTATCTAAACGCTACAATGATTGCAGTAGATATGATATATTCAAATAAATATAATAAATTTATGATAATTGAATCATCAATCTTCTTTGGTATTGAAACAGCAGAACAACTTAAGGTAAATGATGTACCAGGATATTATTTATATGAAGATAACAAATTTATATTTGAAGAAGGAAAATATTGGGTACAGGATTTGGCAATAGAAATTTTTTTGAAAGAATGGGACAACTCAAGGATTTAACTTTATAAAATTGAAGTTATTATTTGTCTGTAGTGGAAATCAAGGTATTTCACCAATAGTAGGATCTCAAGCTGAATCATTAAAAAACAAAGGAATAGAATTAAAAATATTTCCCATTATAGGTAAGGGTGTTTGGGGTTATTTAAAAAATATTCCTGAACTAAAAAAGCAAATTGCTATCTTTAAACCTGATATAGTCCATTCTCATTATTCTTTTTGTGGTATTATAACATCATTAGCATCTAAGAAGATACCTATTGTGGTCTCTTTAATGGGAAGTGATACTCATCAATCAACATTGGTGGGAATTATTATTAGATATTTTTCAGATTATAAATGGACAAAGACTATTGTTAAATCAGAAGATATGAAAATAAGATTAGGTTTAAAAAATGCTGTTGTTTTATTATCTAATGGAGTGGATTTAAATCTATTTCATCCCTTAGATACAAAAGAATGTAGACCAAAATTAGGATGGGATTTGGATAAAAAATATGTATTATTTGCTTCAAATCCAGATAGAAAAGAAAAGAATTTTGCTCTTGCTCAAGCTACAATAGATAGAATAAAAATAAATTCTGTTAAATTAAAAATCATATATAATATAGATCATTCTCAAATACCCGTCTATTTAAATGCTGCAGATGTTTTATTATTAACTTCAAAATGGGAAGGTTCACCTAATATAGTAAAAGAAGCTATGGCTTGTAATATACCTGTTGTAGCAACAAAGGTCGGTGATATTGAGTATCTTTTTGGTAATACAGAGGGATATTATTATACGGATCCTGAT
>Ga0208824_1003420_pt1 | contig 10968 bp, 10 predicted proteins | sample AD_JPNTR3_MetaG_FD_184447 | JGI IMG/M metagenome (GOLD analysis project Ga0208824, IMG submission 184447) | Active sludge microbial communities of municipal wastewater-treating anaerobic digesters from Japan - AD_JPNTR3_MetaG (SPAdes) (version 2) | ecosystem: Engineered > Bioreactor > Anaerobic...
GGGCCAGGAAAAAATCCATGGAAGTGGCTCCGAAACTGGCTGAACTGTTGAAAAACGGACAGCTGAAAGAAGCTCTGGCCCTCGCTTCCAAGAAAGAATTCAGAGGTAGCCATCTGGCCAGAGTTACTGCCGCCGGTATTGAGGAATATCTGGAAGGCAAGTCATCGAATCTGTCCGTGGAAGAACAGCTAGAGGCCGCCCAGAGAGGTTGTGAACGAGCCCAGTCTCTTTTTACACAAGAACTGAGAAGAGGACTGAGTGTCATGGCCACCATTGCCACCTCTTCCCCCTTCATTGGTCTGTTTGGAACTATTTTTGGTATTATCAATGCGTTCCGTGGTATGGCTCTGACTGGTTCTGGTGGAATCGGGGCTGTGGCGGCTGGTATCGCTGAAGCACTGGTTACCACTGCTTTTGGTATCGCTGTGGCTGTTATTGCTCTGTGGACATTCAATACACTGAATACCAGAATCGAAGTCTACAACACTGAGATGGAAAACACGGCCTCTCAGTTGACCGATTATTTTGTGCGGATGGGCGAGACTAAATAACGGCCTTTATTAAATTTTTATTAAAAAGAGAGAAAGACAATGGCTTTTTCAGTATCGACGGACGAAAAAGAAACCGTAAAATCTGAACCTAATGTCGTTCCTCTCTGTGACGTTCTTCTGGTTTTGCTGATCATTTTCATGGTCGTTACCCCCCTGGTCCAAAAAGGTGTCGATGTCCAGCTGCCGACGGCTCTCAACAGCTCTAATATGCCTGACAACCCGGAAGTTGTTTTATCCGTTAAGGCCGATGGTTCTCTTTTCCTCAAGGAACAGAGAATCACTATGGATGGCCTGCCAGCTGCTCTCGAAGAGGCTCTCATTAGCGCTACTGAGAAGAAAGTCTATTTACGAGCCGATCAGAATCTGGAATTTGGCAAGATCGTTGATATTATTTACGGCATCCAGCAGGCTGGCGTCGAGTTGGTCGGTATAATCACAGAGAAGAAAGCGACTGAGGAATCCTGATTTTTGATTTGAACCTTTTTATTCATGCCAGAAAAAAGGGGAAGCAAATTGCTTCCCCTTTTTATTTTGCCTGGAAAAATCCTCCCAGACCGCAGGCGATTCCATACAGAGATAAAGCTTATCACCACTATTATGAGCTTTAAAAATCTCGGCCAGTGTTTGATATATTCTCATCCTTAAGGGCCGTGGATATCTGAATTTTCCATCCCGGCCTCTAACCATTTCTTCTTCATAAATCGAACTATGGGGAAATCTCTGCCTGGCTATTTCCCTCAGTTTCCCAGGGAAACGCAGCGTTCCCAGGCTGACCCAGGCTAAGGCGGCCAGTGGTATTTTCTTTAATAAACTTTCACAGACTTCACCATATTCCTTTTCCCAGCCTGAATAATAAACTATTGGATCAAAGTGAAAGGCCACCATAAAACCGTGTTCAACAGCTTTTTCAGCTGACCGGAGTCTTTCTTCCAGACTGGCCGAGCCGATTTCCTCCATCTTGATTATTCTCTCTGTATTAAGCGACCAGGCTAAAACTACATTTTCTGAGGCTGGGACAGCCAGCAGAGAATTAATAGCCGCGGTCTTTGTCTTGAGTTCAAGCCAGACTCCCTTCTTCTTTCGAAATAAATCTGTCAGGAAAGAAGCCTGATGGGAGATGGCCTCCAGGGCCAGGGAATCTCCTAGTTCACCTGTACCAATTCTAAGCACCTTACTTCTGGTCCCAGCCAGAAAGGCATCCAGTTCGCTCTGCAGTTCTTCCTGGTTGACAGCTATGGTCAGAGGTTGCAGGTTAAAATAGGCCTGAAGAATGCAATAGCTGCAATCTAACGGACAATTAAGATTGAGGTCAACAGTCCAGTAGCCACAGGGAACGGCGCCCGGACTGCAGGGGCAGGGGCGAATAAAGGCCTTCTCTCTGGTTAAAAACAAAACTCTTTTGCTCTCAGCAATGGGGTCAGCGGCCAGACGTAGCTCCGCCTGGACTTCTTCCAAGCAGTCGACCAGTTGATGAGGGATTGCCTTTAGCCGGTCTGTTATTCTTTCTACCAGCGGAGAATTTTCCACCTGCCTGTTGACGTAGATCTTTTTTATCCAATTATTCTGCCTCATACAATTAGCTACTCATCAATCTTTTTGTTCAGAAGTCCAAATAAAACATCGAACTTGCCTTCCTTCACGTTTTGCTTTAGCTGTTCAACCACAAGTTCTATTTCCTCCGTTGTTCTGGCTTCAAAACTGATAGAGATAGAGCCTTTTTCGAGCGAATGATCGTAGTCGAAATGACTATTTCCTGACAGGTTAATTTGCCTTAAAGCGCCCTGCATTTCACGGTTAATCTCAGTCACCAGAGGAAAAGCCCTCTTCCTCAGGGCAGTCAGCAGCTCCAGCCCGGCGCGAGGCTGTCTATCTCTGGCTGCCTCCACCAGTGGTTTAATCTCTTCTACAGCCAGAATGGTTTCCAGTCCCACCTTTTGTCTTTTCTTAAGAGTATAGAGAAGTTCAATCAGTTCAGCCTGCTGGTTGTGGTTCAAGGTCTCACCCAGGCCAATAATAGCTCTCCTTTCCTCAGGAAAGAAGGATAGGAAAAGCCTGGCTGTCGAGAGTTTCCAGCGGCCACAATGGATGGATGGCAAAGCCCAGTCTAAACTGGCCAGTTGCGTTAGAAGATCAATCGTTTGCCTTTCCGGTGGCAATTCTAACCGGCTGAGAAATTCTTCAATTAATTCTTCCGGGCTGAGCCCGAATTCTATGAACTTCTTAATGATCAATGCTTTCTCTGCTAAAGAGAAATCCTTCCGGGCATAACTTTCAAAAAAAGCCAGCCTGAAAAGAGTGAGATCTGTCCATCTCAAAGGCATGACCAGCGCCGGGATCTCTTTTAAGCCAGCCTGCCGGGAAGCCTCTACCCTCCTCCAGCCCGTCACCAGAATAAAAGCCTGCCCCTCGCTTTTGACAACTACCGGTTCAATCAGTCCTGCTCGCTGGATGGAGAAGATTAGCTTCTCATCAGGTTTATCGAGGTTAAACCTGAACCTGGTATCATCAAAATTAATTTCCTCCAGCCTGATTAGCCTCAATTCCATGATTTAATTTTATGGAACCACTGGAAGTTTGTAAACATCGTCAGTCTGAAGGGTTGCCAGCCAGAGTTAAATTTGCTAATTTATTTTGAACATGAAAGAAGAATCTATTGCCCGGCCTTCTTTTTGCGGACCTGAAATACCAGGTGGTCGTTTAATTTTTATTCCGTTTATGCCTTTAAAGACTTTTGTCTCAGACCTGAGAAAAAAGGCCAGCTATAAGGCCAATCTTCACCAGTCCCAGCTTTTTTATTTCAAAGAGCAGGCTGTCCTTTATGGCCCGGTCGGGGCTTCGGCCAGTGTTAGTACGCTGGAAAAAATCAGGTTGGGGAATTTGAAGGAGATAATTGTCCTCAGCTACTGCGGCTCGCTGTCTGAATCTTTAAAGATTGGCCAGGCCTTTTTACCCCTTTGCGCTCTCTCTGACGAAGGAACATCCAGCCATTATCTGCCCGGAGAAGATGGCCTCTATGGGGTTTCAACCACCAGGCGCCAGCAACTACTAGATTATCTGGCAGCCAGAGATTTGCCTTATGCTGAAGGCACCATAGTTTCCACTGATGCTCCCTACCGGGAGACCCGCTCCTGGGTGGAAAAAATGCAGAAAAGAGGGGCAATGGCAGTTGATATGGAAATCTCGGCCGTTCTGGCTTTTTCGGAATTCTACGGCCTGGAAACAGCCGGGCTGTTTATAGTCTCGGACGAACTGTCTCAATCTCTATGGCGCAATTTGATGAGCAGCCAGGAAGTTTTTAAAGCCACTGAAAAATATTTCAGGCCGCTTATCTTTGAATCCAGAGAATAAAATCAATCCTGAGGTAGGTCCAATGAAACCAAAAGTTCTTTTAACTCACCCTCTGCTAAAGGAGGCCATGGATTATCTGGCCGAACACACCAATCTGGAGCTGGCTACCAGCCAGGATTTTTTGCCGCACTCTGAGCTGGTCGAGAAAATCAAGGATAAAGAAGGTCTGCTCTGCTTTTTGTCTGATACCATTGACCGGGAGGTGTTAGATAATGCTCCCGCTCTGAGAGCCATTTCCAATTGTGCGGTAGGGGTCAATAACATTGATCTGAAACTGGTCAGAAGTCGGGGCATTATTGTTACCAATACCCCCAATATTCTGACTGAGCCGACGGCTGACCTGACCATGGCTCTGATCCTGGCCACGACCAGACGGATTGTGGAAGCCGATGAATTCTGCCGTCAGGGCCGCTTTCAAGGCTGGAGAATAGATCTTTTCCTCGGCCAGGGGCTGCAGGGGAAAACCCTGGGGATAATTGGTTTTGGCCAGATCGGGCAGGCTGTGGCTCGAAGAGCTCAAGCTTTCGGCTTGAAGATTATCTATTATAACCGCCACCGCTTAAGCCCGGACAGGGAAGCTGCCTTAAAGGCCGAGTATCGCCAGCTTGATGCTCTTTTAGCTGAGGCCGATATAGTTTCTATCCATGCTTCGCTTAACCCAGATTCAGACCACCTTATTACCGGAGACAGGCTGGCTCTGATGAAGAAATCTGCCGTCCTTATCAATGTTGCCCGCGGTGCAATTGTTGATGAGAAAGCCCTGGCCGAAGCCCTGAAAACCGGCCAGCTGTGGGCAGCCGGTCTTGATGTCTATGAGCATGAGCCACAAATCGAGCCGGATTTACTCTCACTTAAAAATGTGGTTCTGCTCCCCCATATGGGTAGCGCCACTTATGAAACCAGGCTTGAGATGAGCTTGATGGCCGTCAATAATTTGCTGGAGGCCCTGGCCGGGAAGACGCCGGCTAATCTGGTCAAAGACAGCTGAGTCTGTGGGCAGATAGCTACCACTTACTTATTGGTAGGATTAAGACTTCCGGTGCGGTAGCCGTCCAGATCAAGAGTCACGTAGCGATAACCCAGCCTTTTTAAATTGGCGACCACTTTTTCGCTTATTCCGGGTTTAAGCCACAGCGGAAATTCTTTCGGGTCAATTTCGATTCTGGCTATCTCTCCATGGTGTCTCAATCTGACCTGACTGAAGCCCAGCTGTTTGATGATCTCTTCCCCTTTTTCAATTTTCTCCAGGATAACTCGATCAAGTGGCTGCCCATAAGGAATTCTGGAAGCCAAACAGGCAGCTTGAGGCTTGTTCCAGTTGGGAAGACCAAGATACCTGGCCAGACGCCTGATTTCTGCCTTGGTAAAACCCGCTTCTGCCAGAGGCGAATAGATGCCGAGCTCTTTAAGGGCTTTTCTTCCCGGACGAAAGTCGGCAGAATCATCCAGGTTGGAACCTTCCAGGACTCGATTAAGACCCATCTCTCTGGCTAATTCCTTTAACCTTGAAAAAAGGGAAAACTTACAGTAATAGCAGCGTTTATCAGTATTTTTAGCCACTCCTGGTATTTCCAGACTGTTAATCTGGACAGTTTTCAGGTTGACCTTAAGATCAGCAGCCAGTCTTCTGGCCGCCTGAATTTCCTGGCGGCTGAAAAGGGGGCTGTCAACAATAACAGCTGTAGCCCTTTTTCCAAGCACATCGGTCGCCACCCGCAGGAGCAGACTGCTGTCTATCCCGCCTGAAAAAGCCACCAATGCACCTTCAGCCGATTTTATTTCCTCTTTTAATCTCTCATATTTTTGAATTAAGCCTGCTTCGAGCTGCTCCGAAATTCTTCCTGATTTGACCGCCTTTGGCCTGCTTCTTGCCTGCCTTCCCCTTAATCGGCCCCTGGCGTCAGCCATGATTATTCCCTTCTTCTGCCATTTTATTTTCATCTACCAGTTTGAAGACTTCCTTAACCAGTTCATCAACAATCTTATCGGCCGGAACTTTCTTTACTACTTTTCCCTTTTTAAAGATGATGCCTGTCCCTTGCCCACCAGCTACCCCCAGATCGGCCTCTTTAGCTTCACCTGGACCATTGACCGGGCAGCCCATGACCGCCACGGTTATACTGCTTTTAACGGTTGAGATTCGCCGCTCTACCTGGGTGGCCAGTTTCTGAATATTAACCTGGCTGCGGCCGCAACCAGGACAGGAAATAAAATTTATTCCGCCTTTTTTCAGACCAAGGTTCTGAAGAAGGAGATTAGCCACCTCCACTTCTTTTTCCGGTGGGGCAGTCAGAGAAACCCTGATGGTATCAGCCAGGCCTTCCCTGATCAGCAAGCTCAGGCCGGCTACTGACTTCAGGCTGCCTCTGAACATGGTCCCGGACTCAGTAATGCCAGCATGGAAAGGATAATCAACACGGGTAGCCAGCAGCTGGTAAGCTCGGAGTGTCCTCTGGATATCTGAAGCCTTAAGGGAGATTTTAATATCATAAAAGCCAAGATCTTCCAGCAATTTGATTTCCCGCAGCGCACTCTCTACCATGGCTTCCGGTGTAACCCCACCATATTTTGACCTTAGATCTTTTTCCAGCGAACCCGAATTTATACCAATTCTAATCGGGATCTTTCTCTCGCCAGCTCTTTCCACTACTTCTTTTAGCTTGCTCTTTGATCCGAAAGTGCCAGGATTAATCCTCAGGCCATCCACCCCGGCTTCTATCGAGGCAATAGCCAGGCGAGGGTCAAAATGGATATCAGCCACCAGCGGCAGGCCAACCCTTTTCTTGATCTCCTTAATGGCCAGTGCATCAGCCATCTCCGGCACGGCCAGCCGAACGAGCTGGCAGCCAGCCTTTTCCAATCTTTTAATTTGCCTGACAGTCGGCTCAATCCGGGCAGTCCTTGTCTTGGTCATCGATTGAACAACAATCGGACGGCCTCCGCCAATTTCCACCTGGCCAATTCTGACTACCTTTGTCTTTCGCCGGGGGAAAAGAGCTTCACTCATTTCGATAGTTTACCCTGTATTTTACCCTTTATTAAAGACACGGCTCAGGCTGCTGGCCAGTTTCTTAAAAAAGTCGCCCAGACTTTTCCAGCCAGCCGGCATGGTCTTCATTAAATCATTTAAGATGACAAAGCCCATAATAAAAATAACCAGTAAAAAGCCAATCTGCAGCCAGATTTCTCTCATCTTCGGGCTGAGATCTCTTCTGATAATGGCTTCAATCATCAAGACGAAAATCTGACCGCCATCAAAAACTGGAATTGGCAACAGGTTCAGGATGCCCAGCTGCAAACTGATAATTGCAATCCAGCTCAACATAGCCAGCAGACCCATTTTCATGGCGGCATAAGAAAAATTGGCAATCTCGAGCGGACCACCCAGCTGTTTGGCTGAAGCCTCGCCGGTAAACAAATCTTTTAGAAAATTTATGACCAGAAAAGTGTTCTTGGCATTCTCCTCGAAACTCCGAGCTATGGCCGGGAAGAAGGAATATTTCTGAGTGACAGATTTGGCGCCCTGCATGATGCCAATTTTACCCACATTACCTTCTTTCCTCGGGACAACGGTTAGATCAAGCTTTTGTCCCTGCCGGTCAACAGTGATATTAACCGGAATATCAGGACTTTTTTCTATTTTCTCCACAAAATTATATAAAAAGACCGGTTGACCATCGATGGCCAGGATGACATCTCCTGGTTTAAGGCCGGCTTTCTCCGCCGGAGAACCAGGACTGACCATCATAATCTGAGCCAGAATTTTAGCCCGAAAACCGGCATACCCCATCTCATATTTGGTGATTTTATCGGTCTTAAGCGGGACATTAAGGATCTGCCCAGCTCTTCTGATTTCCAGAGTTATCTCCCGGTCAGGCTTGGAGCCAATCGTAATTTCGACCTCATTCCAGGTTTTAACCGGACGGCCATTTATCTTCAGAATTTCATCATCAATCATCAGTCCGGCTCTTTCAGCCGGTGAACCGGGGTCAATATAGCCAATAACCGGCGGTTGCTCCAGATATTCCGGTACAGTCACGCCAGCCATATTAATAATGGCCACCAGCACAATAGCCAGGACAATATTCATAACTGAACCCATAACCAGGATTAAAAATCGCTGGAATCTGTTTTTGGCCATGAAATCATCTGGAGCTATTTCCCGGTCCTTATCAAACATGCCTTCTCCCAGCAGCTTGACATAGCCACCGAGCGGAATGAGGCTAATTCGATAATCTGTTTCTCCTTTTTTAAAGCCAAACAGGCGACGACCAAAGCCCAGAGAAAAAACTTCGACCCTGACCCCAACCAGCTTGGCGGTAAAAAAATGTCCAAATTCATGAATAAAAACCAGCACACCAAAAACAATGATAAAGGCTACTATTGTTCCGAGGATGGTCATCTCTGCTTTCCCTTCAAATTGACTAATTGCTTTAAAAATTGATTGGCTCTAACTCTCGTCTGGCGATCCAGGACGAAGACATCATCCAGCGAGGTAAGTTCAACTGGCTGATGCTGACGATAGCAATACTCGACGATGGCCTGGATCTGGCCGAACATAATCTTTCCCTCAAGAAAGGCGTTCACCGCTACCTCATTAGCCGCATTGAGCATAACAGGATAACTCTCTCCAGCCTGCAGGGCTTTCCTGGCCAGGAAAAATAGCGGATATCTTCGTTCATCATCAACCGGATAAAATTCCAGGCAGGCTATTTCAGCCAGATTCAGGGCAGGCAAAAAAGAGAGCTGACGCTCGGGATAGCTCAAAGCATACTGGATCGGAATTCTCATATCAGTCTGGCTCAACTGGGCCAGGACTGAACCATCCTGAAACTCAACCAGTCCATGAACAACGCTCTGAGGGTGAATCAGCACCTGCAGCTCCTCTGGCTGCAGATCAAATAGCCACCTGGCTTCAATGAGCTCCAGCCCCTTATTCATCAGGGTAGCCGAATCAATGGTTACTTTTTTCCCCATAGTCCAGCGAGGATGCTTCAGTGCTTCTTCTACCTTACGTTCAGCCAGATCAGTCACCGGTAAGCGAAGAAAAGGACCACCGGAGGCAGTTAAATAGACCCTTTTTAGATATCTTTTCTTCTGTCCCTGCAGACATTGAAAGATAGCCGAATGTTCACTATCAACCGGGATTATTCTGGCTCCGGTCCGGGCTGCTATTTTTTTCAAAAATTGTCCGGCTACTACCATTGATTCTTTGTTAGCCAGAGCCAGATTCTTACCAGCCTCCAGCGCAGCCACGGTGGGTTTTAACCCGGCAATACCGGTGATGGCCGAAACAACCAGATCAGCTTCCAGCTCAGTTACCAGCTCGAGTAATCCAGCCTCACCGGCTAAAATATCTATCCCTGTCTTAGAAAACTCTTTTTGCAGGCGAAGCGAATCACCCCACGTCTTAACCACCGCCATCCGTGGCTTGAATTCGTGAATCTGTTGCCTTAAAAGACTTATATTTTTCCCGGCAGCCAGACCAGCTACTTCGTATTCTTCGGGATGGTGGCGAATCACATCCAGCGTGCTGCTGCCAATTGAGCCGGTGCTCCCGAGAATAATTATTCTTTTTCTGGTCTTTGACATCTTCGGTTTGTAGCTGATCAAAATTTTATTTGAAAATTAAAAGCTTCATCAGATAATAAAAAAGCGGGCAGGCCAGAGTAAAACTATCAATTCTGTCCAGAATTCCGCCATGACCGGGAATCAGATTGGACGAATCTTTGACGCCAGCTGCCCTTTTAAAAAGAGACTCTAAAGGGTCAGCCACCTGAGCACCGGCATGGACCACTGCACTTAAAGCCATCACTTCCAGGGCAGGAAAACGGGGCAAAAGGATGGTTCTGGCCAGCCAGCCCCCGGCTACTGCCCAGATAATTCCACCGACAGCTCCTTCCCAGGTCTTGTTGGGACTGGCGATCGGGGTCATTTTGTGCCGCCCAAATCGCTTGCCAATTAAGAAAGCTCCTGTATCACCAAGAAGAACAACGGCAAATAGCAGGTAGAGCCAGAGCAGGCCAAAATCCCTTCTTATCCAGTAAAAAAAGTTTATGGTTAGACTGACGTAAACAACTCCCGAGACAGTGACACTGAAGGAGCCAGGGAAAAGAGCCAGCTTTTCCAGACTGTTGGTATCAACCACAAAATAAACAAAGGCAATAATCGTGATCAGGGTGAAACCAAGCAAAAAAGGAAACCAGTCAAAGTAAAAGGTAGCTCCGACGATCAAGGCAAACAAGCAGCCCAGCAATTTTTTTGGATAGAACTTGCGCCGGTTGCTTAAATTATAGAATTCCAGCAGCCCGCCAATGATAATCGCCTGGATGAGCAGAAAAAATATCCAGGGTGGGGTGAACTGTATAATTAAAAACAGAACGACTATTAATATCAGGGCTGATTTTGTTCTTTCGGCTAAGCTCATGTTAGCTGATCTTCTTTCTGGCCGAGGCCACCGAATCTTCTTTCTCGTTTCTGATAATCAATTATGGCCTCCAGCAGGTCTTTTTTCCGAAAATCAGGCCAGAGAACAGGCGTAACCCAGAATTCTGTATAGGCACACTGCCAGAGCAGAAAATTGGATAGCCTCATCTCACCACTTGTTCTGATCAGGAGATCAGGATCAGGCAGGTCAGCCGTATCCAGGTAGCAGGAAAAGATATTTTCATTCAGCCTGTCCGGTCTGATATTCTTTTTAAGTAACTGTTGACAGGCCTTAAGAATTTCCTGCCGTCCACCATAATTAAGGGCAACAACCAATACCATCCGGCTATTATTTCTGGTCAATTTTTCCAGGCGGTTAAGTTCCTGGCGGACAAAAAAAGGAATGCCCCTTTTTTCCCCGATGACCTTTAGCTTTAAATCCTGATCAATCAGGGTTTTTTCTTCCTGCTTGAGATTTTCTGCCAGCAATGCCCACAGGGTTTTAACCTCGTCGGCCGGCCTTTTCCAGTTCTCTTTGGAAAAGGCATAAAGAGTAAGACATTTAATACCCAGGCGGGCCGAAGCTTCGACTGTTTCCTGGACAGCTGCTCTGGCGGCCCGGTGCCCCTCTGTCCGCGGTAAA
>Ga0208824_1003427_pt1 | contig 10959 bp, 13 predicted proteins | sample AD_JPNTR3_MetaG_FD_184447 | JGI IMG/M metagenome (GOLD analysis project Ga0208824, IMG submission 184447) | Active sludge microbial communities of municipal wastewater-treating anaerobic digesters from Japan - AD_JPNTR3_MetaG (SPAdes) (version 2) | ecosystem: Engineered > Bioreactor > Anaerobic...
ACAGAGCCAGCCACTGAACCGCCTGTAATCGAAAAGCCAACTAATGTAGAGCTGGAAACGGAAAAGATGACACCTGAATTAGAGGGAATAAAAAAAACCAATCCGATATTATTCAAATTTGCCCAAAAATCTACAAGTATTGATGAATTTATAGATAAAGTTGTTAAACATAATAAAACAACAAAAGAAAATGTTTCAATCCCAGCACTTACTGATTTTTACAATAAAATTAAGGGATTGACAAAGGATGTTACCAAAGAGGCAAAAGAAGTTAAGCCCGAAGTTAAACCCATTCCCAAAGAACTTGAACCATTAGCAAAAGAGGCGAGGAAATATAAAGATGCAAAGGAATTTGAAGAAGCAGTAAAATATTTACAAAGAGCAGATGTTCCCGAAAAAGGGACAGTTAGTTCTCGTACCTATAATTTACTTAAAAGTTTAGATGAAGATGACAAATATGCTATAGATATTAAAAAATTTGGATTTAAATCTTTCACAGACTTTTACAACCAAGCCGTTAAAGGGACAAAAGAAACTAAGCCAGAAGAAAAGCCCGTAGAGCAAGCCAAAGCCGAGCAAGAAAAGACAGAAACACACGAAATAGCTGGGAAAGAACCCTGGCAGATGACAAACAAAGAGTGGGCAGACAAAACATTACCTGAATTAAAGAAGAAATTAAAAGAACTTGTTGCTTGGCGTAGAACAGCCAAGCCTTATAATAAAGCAGGAGATTATAGACTTTCTGATATGGATAAGATGGAACATTTAGGGCAGACTGAAAGAGATATAATGTGGATAGAAGAAGGGATGCCAAAAAACTTTTATCCTTACGGTGGTGTGAACAGTATAGCAATAGAGAGAAGAAATATAATTAAAAGAGCTCTTTCTGAAGGCAAACCCGTCCCTGAAGAAGTATTAGCTGATTATCCTGAATTGACAAAGAAACTCCCTGCAGAAGCCGAAATTGAGGTAGTAAAGGATATTCCCGAAGACTTTGAACCATCAATGAATGATAAATTGAATGAAGCAACTAATTTGGCAGTTGAATTGGCGTATGAGGATTTAGAAAAAGGAATTCCAAGAGATACCGACAAAATATTTGGTGAAGAATTAAGTAATAAAATATGGTCTTATGTTGATGGATTATACCAAGAGTGGATATTTAATAATATAAAAGGTAGAACATCCTTTATAAAATCAATACTGGAATTTGATATAGAAAAAGAAGAAAAGAATATAGAAAATGATATTCTTAAATTTAAGGAACTTCTCCAAACTGTTAAGGGGACAAAAGAAGCTAAGCCAGAAGAGAAGCCAGCTGAAACAGTCGAACTTGCAAAGCCAGAAGAGAAGCCAGAAATAGGCGTTGAGACTGAGGAACTCAAAAAGCCAGAAATTCCCAAAGAGCTTGAGCCTTTAGCAGAGGAGGCAAGGCAGTATAAGAGTGCGGAAGAATGGATAAGGGCAATCGAAAATGAAGGTTGGCAAACAAAACCAGTTAACCGCTCTTTAAAGGCACTTGATCATAAAATCGAATACGTAGAGGGGCTTATCGGGGGGAAGGGATTATTACCATTTGCGGTTAAACTAAAAAATGGTAAATTTATTACTAAGGCAACCGAATTACATAAACTGGCAAAAGAAGAAGGCGTAAATCTTGTCGATTTCTACAATCAAGTAACTAAAGGAACAAGTGAAGTTAAGCCCGAAACCAAACCCGAGATTAAGGAAGGAGCTAAGCAACCCGAGCCGAAGAAACTCACTGTTGATCAAAGACGTGCTGTTGCAGAAATAGAAATGTTAAATTCGACCATAAATAAGTATGATAAGATTTCTAAAAGTCCTAATTTAGCAGAAGGCAAGAAAGACGAAATACGTATTGCACGTGAGAAAGCAATTGAGCGGATTGATTATCTTAATAAGGCATTCAATCTTGGTGAAGGTAAAACAGAAGTAGCCCCTAAAAAACCAGCTAAAACGTTGGTAAAAGAAATATCTAATAATAAGCAAACAATTTCAACCTTACAAAACCAGAAAAAATCAATTGTTGAGAATCGCAATAAGTATAAGGTAGGCACTGAGCAGTGGAATAATCTTGATAATAAAGCAAAGGAAATTAATAATAAAATTAATGAAAATACGAAGTCAATGGCTGAGAATCGGGCAGAGTTATTAGGTGTTAATAAACCGCCCAAAGATAGAAAAACTATGCTTGCTTATGCCCATATATTGGAAAGGGATGCAGCTAAGCGTGGCATAGATTATACTCATATTAAGCAGAATGATATTGGTGTGAAATCTTTAAAAGATGCTACTGACCACCAGATAAATGATTATATTAATAAATTAAAACCAATACCAATTACAGTAGGTCAAGAAAGTGTGCGCAAAACTGCAAGTGAAAGTCTTAGTGATCAAGAGCTAGAACCCGAAGCTGTTTTCAGCAGAATATCACGTAAAACCAAACAATCAGTAAAATCGTATGCTGACTTGACATCTAATTTTTTGGAATCAATGGAGCACGCTTTAAATACAAATTTTGGTGAAGCGACTAAAGAATTTGTTAGCCTCAAAAGAGAAGCAGAGTTAGAAATTGCCAAAAAGGTTAATCCACTTCTTGTTGAATTTGAGAGATTATATTCAAAAATACCAATCAAAGAACGTAATGTATTGCGTAATATTATCGAAAACCCCGATGCTATCAAACATTCAGCGGAAGCACAGCAATTTATTGATTGGTATAGACCTGTTGATAATGAAATATTTGAAGCTGGCAAGATAATTAATCCCGAAGTAAAGTATATCGAAAATCATTTCCAACTTGTATTAAAGCCAGATGCGCCTAATCTTGATTTAGACTCCGAATATGGCAAGAAAGTTGTCCGTATTGTTGCCAAAAATTTAAGAATAAAAACCAATGTAAATGTTACTGAAGCGCAGGCTAAAGAATACCTTATAAAATATTTTAATGATTATAAAAAGCACGGTTATAGTTCTTTATATGGTGTTTTTATTGATACTGGTTCTTGGAAACACGATTATCCGCTTGAATTTCATAGATTTAGGATATTACCAGAAATATTTTACGAAAATAATGTGCCTAATGTTCTATATAAATACATTTATAATTCGTGGGAATCAATAGAATATGCCAGAAAGTTCGGTAAGGTTGATGGTGAATACAAATATGCTAAGATAGATGATATGCTAAAACGTGTGGAAGCTGAGGGATATGATGCTGAGCTTGCTCGTGATATGATAGCAACCGTACTTCATTTAAAATCTTTTAGCCACACTGAGCAATTGGCTGTAAAATTGTCCAATGATATAACAACATTTTTGTTAAGTCCCATAACTACAATAAAGAATATAGGTGATTTAAATAAATCAATTGCGCTTACCAATTCAAAATCACTTCTTGAATACTACATAAAATCAGCTGTGAATGCTGAAGAGCGACAACTGGCAAAAGATATTATAGGTTCTAAAGCGCTTTTCAAAAAATCATTGGAAGAAGCTGGTATTACTGGTAAATTAGCTGATGCCTATACAAAAATAATTTTATTTCAGAAGTCTGAAAAATTTATTAGAAAATCAACTGCTATGGCTGCTATTCATTATTGCGAGCATATAGTTAATAACTATAATCCTGAAAAACCAAGCGCCTATTTGCAAAGGAAATTTGATTATTTATCGAGAGGACTTAATATTGAAGAGGTCAAAAAAGCTGGTGGGCTTACCCGAGACCAAAAATTAAGAATAGGTCTAAATGCAATTAGTATAACACAGCCGACATCGGCTCTTGATAAACCATATTATTGGGAAGCCAAAGCTTCTGGGCAAATAATGACAAGGTATAAACCATTTGGATTTAAGTCATTGCGTTTTGTAAAAGATTATTGCTTAAAAGAATTGGCTAAAGGTAATTTTTTGCCATTTTTAAGATGGGTTGCTTGGGGCATTGCGTTCGGTTACGGCATAGACCAGCTTACTCAATTTATTTTTCCCAAAGATGATGAAGATGAAAGACAAACTGCCAGCCAATTTGCCATTAAACTTGTAAAAGATTTTGTAACAAGTGGTCATCTTGGATTTTTGGGAGATTTAGTATTCTGGTTGCAATATCCTGGTTGGTATGGTGCAGTTGTTGGGACTATATTTGGACCCACTGTAAGTCTTATTGTTGATAATACAATGTCGGTATCGAAATCGGTAAGTTATGTAACTAAAGGTATGCCAGAGCCATTATCGCCAGTAAAATTACAAGTTGCAAAATATACTGTAAAACGTGTCCCATTTGTTGGCGAGAAATGGTATAAAGAAATTAAAGACGAGATAGATTTAGAACGCAGACTTCGAGGATACTAAAGAGACTCAACGTCCTTTGATTACTTTACAAGGTGTATATATCCTAATAGACTATTACATCTTAGTTGTAAGCTAGTTGGTATTGGTATCTGTTCGTTATCTTCAAGTTTTCTGAGGTATCCATTTTCTGCAAGTGTTTTTAAACCTGAATATTGGGGAGAAAACATATCCGTTTCTTTCAATTATTCATAATCCTTCAGTGCCTTTTTTAATTTTATTTTATATTCGGATTTGGAATATGTAGGTATTGGAATTATTGCGCCAGGTTGTTGATATGCTGGGTCAGCGGGTATTGCATAAGAATTAAATCCACTATTACAATCCCAAGTTGTGCCGTTGGAGAATAAAATAGTATGAACTAAGAATGATTCTAATAGCGTGCCAATTACTATATTTGGTCTATTCTTTGATACATACGTCTTTAATAAGTCTTTTTTATCAATTTTCACATAAGCTGGAAACTGATACCAATTCCCGCCTTTTTCTTTGGTGTAGTGCGTTGCGTAATCGTTATTTGTCATATTTTACCTCCATATTATAGTTATTAATATAGCTAAAAGCATTAAGGTTTCAGCAATGATTATTAATGTTTGCCACGAAGTTTTTTCTTTTTCCCATAAGATATAATGCTCTGGTGTTTTTATTTTGGTTGAGAATTTATTTGCCATCTTTCGCCTTCTTTTTCTTTATTTCTTTCATTATTTTCATACCCTCGTCTTTACCGTTATAAAAAGCTATAGAGTTTGAGATTGCCGAAAGCATTCCTGGTATATCACGGGTATCAATGCTAACTGGTAAGCCTCGCCAAGCTGGTTGTGCTTTATCGCTATTCTTATCAATAGATTTCACTCCACAAATGATTACTGGGAAGAAAAGCGGATCATCACCCAGAAAGCGTTTGAGCATATTAATAAGCCATTGTTGCTTTTCTTTATTGATAGCGCCAAACTTCTTGAATTGTTCTTCAATTGCAATGAGTTCAACTATTGGATTATTTTGGTCTTCTAACATATTTTAACCTCTTTTAAAAATCTATGTTTTTACCGTGTATGCGCATTAGTTCTTTTTTGATGTATTTAATAGTTTTGGGTGATTTGGGATTTTTAATTGAAATTGGCTCTGCTGTTGTTATACCAAGTTTAAGCAATGGGCAATCCTTCCCTGCAAGTGGGCAGACTTTATGAGACGCATTATCAAAATACACCTGTTCTAAATCTAAATGATCACGGCAGAATAATGCAGTTGATCTTTGTGAAGAACTCTCATAATGCCATAGTCTATCACAAGGTTCGCAATAAAACCAAGAAATTTCCCGTTCTGTGAAATCGTGCTTTAGTATATCGTTATTACTTCTTTGTCGGTAAGCTAACCATTCTGGTATGGTTGTGAATGCCATCTAATCCTCCTATTTCTTCTGCTTTGGCCATTATTGTTTTACTACCAAAGACCTTTTTTGTAATACCCACAGGTTTTAGATATACTTTATCGGGTAATCGAAAGCCTGATATACGAAACGTATAACCATCATAGGTTACAATTTGGTTAAATTCTAATTTGTCCATAATTTGATCCACAGCAAACTATTCTGAACTTTTCTTGCCATTATCCCAGTGATAACTTTTACAATAGGGACAGGCACGTGGTTTTTTATCTGGTATTTTGGGAATCCAACGCCAGCCACATTTTTTGCAGATATAAATTATTTTTTCTTTTTTAACTTTCATTAGATTATATCCCCGTCGCCTGCAACAGACTGATAATCTATTACCTGCGACGGGGTTCTTGGAGGTTTTCGGTTGCTACCTTTTATCAAAAATCTATCTTAATATTAATAATAATTAATTACAATGTCAAGTGTTTTTTTAAAAAAAATTAGCAAGAAATCCCACAAGTCTTTAGCTTGTGTGGATGAATTGCGTATTTTTTTAGACATTTATTTTGTTATTTCTAAATTATTTTGTATCTTTGTGATATGAAATACAAGGCGTACAAATATAGGATTTACCCGACAAAGCAACAGGAGGTGCTTTTGGCTAAGCACTTCGGATGCTGTCGGTTTATCTATAACTATGCTCTCGACAAGAAAATCAAGGCTTATCAGAAAGACAAGACTAATCTTTCCCGTTTCGACATTCAGGCAGATTTGCCCGCGATGAAGAAGTCTGAGGAATATTGTTGGCTTTCCGAGGTTAATTCTCTTTCCCTGCAAGCCGCACTTGCCAACCTTGACTCCGCTTTTGTAAAGTTCTTCCGTGAAAAGAAGGGATTTCCCAAATTCAAATCCAAGAAAGACAATCGGCAGAGTTTTTCCATTCCGCAAAATACGAGGGTTGCTTTCGATGAAGGAAGAGTCTATATCCCCAAGTTCAAGGAAGGAATAAAGGCTCGCTTCCACAGAAAGTTTGAGGGTCTTGTCAAGACATCCGTTATCACACGGACTCCTACTCACAAATATTTTATTTCCATACTTGTAGAAGTGAACGAACAAGATGCAAAGGCAAAACCAATCAGCGAAAGCAAAGCGGTTGGGATTGACCTTGGTATCAAGACGTTTGCCGTTCTTTCCGATGGTACGGAGATACAGAATCATAAATACTTGAAACGCTCTATCAAGAAAGTCAAGCGTCTGCAACGTTCCCTTTCGCATAAAACCAAAGGTTCCAAGAATAGAGAACGTGCAAGAATAAGACTCGCAAGGGCGCATGAAAGAGTTTCTAATCAAAGGAACGATTTTCTCCACAAGGTTACACATAAACTTGTTTCGGAGCATAACACCATCTGTCTTGAAACACTTGCTGCAAGCAATATGGTTAAGAACCATCATCTTGCACAGGCTCTTGAAGATGTTGCCATAAGCAGTTTCAACACCTTGCTTGAATACAAGGCAAAGGAACACGGCGTAAATATTCTCCGAATAGGCCGGTTTGAACCGTCTTCCAAGATGTGTACTTGTGGATATATTAATCATAACCTTACCCTTTCTATGCGTCGCTGGACTTGCCCCGTATGTGGTGTAACCCATGATAGGGATTTACTTGCTGCAAACAATATCAAACGTTTCGCGTTCAACAAATTAAATACCGCTGGAACGGCGGGAATTAAAGCGTGTGGAGACATGAGCAAGGATACTTGCGCAGCCCACGAAGCCCATGAGTCTTTAGCTCATGGGTAGTTCACAAAAATATTTGATTTTGATATTAATTATACTTAAACTATAATTGGCTATGTTTAGAATAGTATGCATTTCAGATTTACACTGTGGACATCGGACTGGATTGACGCCACCAAATTACCAGCGTCTGACTAAGAGACTATCGAATTACACTGATAATCTCGGTATAACATACGACAAATCTCATATTTGGGATAAGTTTTACCGAATCGAGAATGAGTGCTATTCGTGGTATGAGGATAAAGTAAAGAAGCATTATGCGCCTGACCTTTTGGTAATTAACGGCGATGCTATTGATGGTAGAAGTGAGCGTTCTGGTGGTGTCGAACTAATTACATCTGACCGTAATGAGCAAATAGAAATGGCAATAGAATGTATAGAAATTTGGGGTGCGCAGAACATTGTAATGGTTAGGGGGACACCTTATCACGTTGGTGATAAAGAATCGTGGGAAGATATTATAGCACGTGAAATCAATTGCAAAATCGGTGAACATGAATGGGTAGAACGTGATGGTATTGTTTTCGATTTCAAACACTTTGTCGGCAGTAGCAGTGTCCCGTATGGTCGTAAAACAGCCGTTAATCGTGATCAAATTTGGAACTTAATCTGGGCGGAGGCTGAATTACAACCATTAGCCGATTGGATAATCCGCTCACACGTTCATTATTCTGAAGGTGGCTATAAGCAAATTGGCGCAAAAGAGGTATGGGCAATAACTACTCCAGCATTACAAGGTATGGGCACTCGATACGGCGCACGCTTATGTTCTGGCTTAATAGATTTTGGATTTGTAGGTTGGGATATAGATGATAGGAGGGTAAATTTTTGGAAAGAGATACTATTCGTTCAGTCGCAGAAAGCGCAAACATTGAAATTTTGAGGGTAGATATGAATTTTGACGAGTTAATGGCAGAAATACAGCATTACCAACCCAACAAAATAATAATAACTCCAGAGCAAAAAAAGTTTTTGATAGAGGCACGTAAGAAGGGAGTTCCCTATACAAAAATATCTGAACTATGGTGCAAAGTTGATGGCTGGCCTAAAATAAAACGGCAAGCTATTGCCGAACGGTGCAAAATAGTATTAAGCGAACAATCTAAAAGATGAAGACTTGTGGGGTTTTAAATCTTAATTATATAATTTATAAACATAGCCTGAACGTTTCCCTAACAACAGTGCGTCCGTTTTATCGAATAACAAAATATCAATCGTTTTTGCGATCCTTTTATTCATCGAATCATTGACGATCATAGGGATTGTTACATAAACCGTATCGCCCCAATCGTAACGAGCCTTGTCGTTGTATCTTTTTAGTAGTTCCCTGGACATCGCCAGCCCGTGAATACGAATACTATCACCACTTGCCGTTATCCAAGGATCGCCGTGACACTGAGACTTAACGGGATTATAAGCAGTTATAGTTACTGTGTCAAAGCTATTTATCCGCTTATTCAACTTAACCTCCTGCGGGTATCTAAGGAAAGCACCGATTGTTAATCCAAAGGCTACTCCGAGTGCGAATATATGCGGTCTCAAATTAACCTCCTGCGTATTAACTTGTCATAAGTTCTTGATATTGTTAGCGCCCTCTTGAAAATTCTCCACAAGCGTGCTCACACCACGCTACAGTCGGATATTTGGTTGAATACGTTCTCCTAAATAATTTGACTCTATAAATTTTAGGCGGGAATCTCCTGCAATATCCATACGCAGAATCGACAATCCCGTCAGTAGAATCAATTACCCCATAGTAGATACAATCTTCGCATTTTCTTACAGGTATTTTGAGTTCTTCGCTTTCGCTTCTTTTTTTCATTTTATACTCCTTTGGTTTATTTAAAAAGTTCGCTACATCCTTTAAGTCGGTAAAAAACATACCACCATTTCTAAAAACCATTTGACCTACTGCGTTTAGTGATTTCATCTGGGAATCTGAAAAACTTATAATTTTGCCATTATCGTCAATATCATCTTTTAGTAAACAAAATATCGTCTCTTTCGGTTTCTTATTACTGTCGTCAATCACTTCTGCAATCGAATAATATCCAATCATCTTGGGCGTAATTGTATATAAACAAAAGTCGCATATTTTGCGCTGTATTATTTCTTCTTGCTGACATTCTGGTGTCCAATCGCTAACCACTGGATTAAAATAATCAACTGAAAGTTGATCAATTAATATTTCCCTCCACTTGCTTTCATTACACGTTCCGCCTAAAAATACTTTGATGTTTGATTTATTCTTATCGAAATTCTTAAGTTTACTAATAAGTTTATTGTTAGTATTTTCCATAATCTTACCCATCAAAATATTTTATCAGTTCATCTATATTGTCTCGGACTACAATATAATCAATACCCGATTTTACCATTGCGTCCCTGACAATTTTTTGATTAGGCGAAAGTTTACTATATTTGCCTGTTTTGCATTCAATTGCCACTATTCTGGGATAATAGCAGAAAAAATCAGGGAATCCTTTTGCCTTTGAGTTTTGAACAGTATGACATTTATAACAAATATAATTGTCTATTCGGACATACATTATTTTTCTCCATTTGAGATAGCTTGCTACCGCTTGCTCGAGTCCACGTCCACGATCATTTCTATTTATTTTATTTTCCATAAAACCCCCTATTTTAAGACCTATTTGCTATTTTTATCTGTTATTGGCACTTGGGTATCAATCTGGCTAAGATCGTTTGAATTTGATGCCAAAAACTGCTGTCCCGAACTATTTTGACGGAAAGTTTTAAGTGCTTTCGGATTGCCTTTTGGATTATTACCTTTCAAATGTGGATTTTTACCAAAGCGATAATAGTAAGCTGGGCATTCTGGCATAGAACAATTCTTAACTTCATCGGAAGTCCCGACACACTCCAGACAATACAGACGAATTGATTTTAACGGTGTGCTGTCGGGTTTGGTCTCTGGTGTTTTCCCGAAGCGATAAGGATAAAACTTACAATGTCGTGCTGGACAGTCTCGGACAGTTTCCGAACTTTTACCCATACAGTCCAAACAAAATGCTCTAATTGATTTCAAATAAGTCCGCCTTTTCATAATTTTTCATATCCCCGTTAATATTCTAAATGCTTCTCGCCAGACATCTATTCTATGTAGCGAATTGAACCTCTCTACGCCAATAGTCTCGATTTCGATGTGATGATTATGGCAAAGTGGAATAGCTGTGTAATGCTCCAACATTTCACGTTTGCGGTTTCTGCCCATTCCAATTGCCTTAAGGTGATGTGGCTCACCTTGTCTTCCACAAACTAAACAGTGCATTTTTCTGACTTTTTCAAGATGCTCTAAACCAGTAATAAGATTCAAATCGTTTATCTTATTCATCAAAATTCAATACCTCTTGCCTAAGTCTCTTTATTGATATATCACAATATTCTTTATTTATTTC
>Ga0208824_1003436_pt1 | contig 10943 bp, 6 predicted proteins | sample AD_JPNTR3_MetaG_FD_184447 | JGI IMG/M metagenome (GOLD analysis project Ga0208824, IMG submission 184447) | Active sludge microbial communities of municipal wastewater-treating anaerobic digesters from Japan - AD_JPNTR3_MetaG (SPAdes) (version 2) | ecosystem: Engineered > Bioreactor > Anaerobic >...
GTACTTTTCCATCTCGGAAATCTGGATGCCCATTTCCTTCTCATGACGTGAGAGATTTTTGCTGAAATCTACCTTATCGGTTTTAGAGGACATAATTTTATCTGTTTTTTCGATGTCTATCATAATTAACCGGCAAATATAGAACAACTGGAGGTTAATTGCAAACAGGAAACGGGGGGAATTTTCAAGCGGCGCCCATAAACGACCCGGAAAATTCAAATGCGGCCGAAACCGACAAATATTTTATTGCATACCCCGCGCGCGCCTGTGAATAAATTAAGGCCGGTCGGGATAACGTAACATTATAAATATGAAAGTCCGGTGCGTATTTTGAGTCTTTTGCTTTTTAACAAGCGAGGGTCTTTTCGCAACCGTTTTTTCCGGCGGACAATTTTAGCGGAGCGTTTATAATCCGGTCAACGGCTTCAGGGTTTTTCGCCCGGGCGGCTCTGTTTTGCATTCATCCGGAAAATATTTGGCCGCGGGCGGAAATAAATTGGGGTAAGGCCGGGATAAATTGTTCTTAGGTGGTTACAAACGACTCCAGGGCGTTTCCAAATTGCAAAAAGTTTGCGCCCAACGACAAAAGGGCGGAAATAAATTAGTGTAGGGTTGCGCCAAATTACTCACAGATGTTTCCCAATAACAAAAAGGTGTAAATATTTTGCCCGCAGGCGGTTCCAAACGGCTAAAGGGTGGTTATAAATTGCTCTGGGATGGTTCCAAATTAGTCGCGGGTGGTAATAAATTGTCTGCGGATAGATTTATTTTGCTTACGGGTGGAAATCAAACGCTTTAAGGTGGTAAAAAACTATCAACGGATGCAAGTTGACAAATGAACAAGACAAAAAAATATTCTAAGAAGTTGAAACATTCTCCCGGCCGGAAATAACCGGCGGGAGGGTAAAACAAAGGAGGACTTATGTCTCAAAGCGTGGATGAATTATTGCAGGACGCCGGGGTCAGATTGGCCACGGCCCGGAAGTATGCGAAGGAATTGGGAACCGCCGGAATCAGTGCGGAATATCTTCTGACCCAGTTTGAAGGACAAATCGGAACCCTCCGAACGGAAAATACGGCCTATGGCGAGGCCAAGAACCGGAAATCGGAATTGTCCGAAAGCCAGGGTGTCCAGGTCCTGGCTTCGCAGGACGTCATCCGTAAGTTGCTGGCGGAGGCCCAGTCGGCTTTCTACGGCGACAAGATCACGCAGAAAGAGTTCGGAATCGGCAAGGACGTCCCGGCTACGGTCAAAGCCCTTTCGACCGAGCTGCCCCTGCTTAAGGAGGTCGCCGGGCGGTATGGTTTTTTTACTCTTTCGTCTTCTACCTGCCGCCTGCGCCTGTTCAAGTGGTGAAAATCTGCTTGTTTAATGTTGGAAAATAAGTTACAATAAGTGCGTACTGTGATCATTCTCGGCAATCTTTGAAAAATCATAAAAAACCTAAGGGGATTTTGAATGGTTATAGACTCTTCCATTCGTGACAATCGCAATCGTGGTAGCGTAGCGGATTTTCTTCTGGAAAATTTAAAAGCGAATTCTAAGGTGAATATCGTCTCGGCATATTTTACGATCTATGCCTATGAGACATTGAAAAATTCTCTCGATGGAATCGAAAAACTGAACTTTCTATTCGGCGAACCAAAATTCGTCAAGGCACTGGATCCGAGTAAAACCGATAAAAAGACATTCAAAATTGAAGATGATGGAATCACTCTTTCGAACCGGATGCGTCAAAGTCAGGTTGCTAAAGAGTGCGCTGAATGGATTCAGAAAAAAGTTGACATCCGCTCGATTAAACAGACCAATCTGATGCACGGTAAACTGTACCACATCGAAAATAACGGTGTGGAAGTGGGGCTGATGGGAAGTTCAAATTTCACCCAAAGAGGGTTAGGTGTTGCCACTTCCTCAAACATCGAGTTAAATATGGTCGTCGATAGTGACAGAGACCGGAAGGATTTAAAAAACTGGTTTTTTGAGATTTGGAATGATGAAACTCTAGTCGAAGATGTTAAAAAAGAAGTACTACAGTACCTTGAACAACTTTACTTAGACCAACCGCCCGAATTTCTCTACTTTAAAACGCTCTACCATATATTCAAGGAATTCCTTGAAGACCAAACTAAAGGCGGATTGCTGGCCGAACAGCATCTCCTAACCGAGACCGAAATCTGGAAGATTCTCTTCGATTTTCAGAAAGACGCCGTCAAAGGCGCAATTAACAAGATCAATAAGCACCGCGGTTGTATTATCGCAGATAGCGTTGGACTCGGAAAAACGTTCGAAGCGCTGGCAATTATCAAGTATTTTGAGTTGCATAATGAGCGGGTACTGGTGCTTTGTCCGAAGAAACTAAAGGATAATTGGACGGTTTATCAGGCGCACAATGCGAGTTCTCTTAATCCGTTTCTCAAAGACCGGTTCGGATATTCGGTTCTTTGTCATACCGATTTGAGCAGGGAAAACGGTCACTCCGGCGACATCGATCTGGCGAATTTCCAATGGGGTGTTTTTGATCTCGTCGTCATTGACGAATCGCATAATTTCAGAAACAACATCAAAGGCAAACGAGACGAATACGGGAATGTCGTTCGGCGTAGTCGCTATGAAAGATTGATGCAGGATATTCTTAAATCCGGTGTCCATACAAAAGTGCTGATGCTTTCCGCAACGCCCGTCAACAACACGCTGAGCGATCTCCGGAATCAGATTTCATTCATTACCGAAGATAAAGATAATGCCTTTGCCGCGTCGGAGTCTATGGGGATTCCCAGCATCAAGGAGACTCTAAGAGTCGCGCAAATGAAATTCACCGAATGGGCGGCAAAACGTGTAAAGGAACAAAGAACCTCCCGCGATTTGCTAAATGAACTAGATTCCGCGTTTTTCCGATTATTGGATGAACTTACGATTGCTCGCTCCCGTAAACATATCCATCGTTACTACCAGGGAGAGATCGACAAAATCGGTGGTTTCCCAAAACGCTCTAAACCGGAATCCATCTTTTCTGAGATAGACTTATCAGGCAGGTTTTTATCATACGACAAGGTCAATGATGAAATAGAGAAATATGCCCTGTCTCTATTCAATCCATCGAAATACATTTTGTCCGAATGGGTGTCTCATTATGAGGAAAAAGCCCGAACGTCCGGATTTACCCAATTCACCCAGCGCGATCGTGAAAGTTTTTTAATCGGGATGATGAAAATCAATTTCATGAAACGGTTAGAGAGTTCGATAGAATCGTTCGAAATCACCATTGGTCGTACCATCGAAAAGATCGAAGACCTGGAAAAGAAAATCGACCAATTTCAGCAATTAAAAAATAAGCCGGTGGAATTTGATAACTCCGAAACGGAAATACCAACCGATGAAGATGAAGAATTGAAAGATGCTTTTGAAGTTGGTAAAAAAGTCACGTTCAAACTCGAACATTTAGATTTGGACAGATGGCTGACCGACCTGAAAAAAGATAAAGATCAGTTGAGCGTTCTCTACAACTCTGCCGTCCTCGTATCACCGAACAAAGATGCCAAACTAAAAGATCTTAAATCCCTAATTAAGAAGAAAGTCAACCATCCGACGAAAAACAGTCAGGGAAAAGTGAACAAGAAAGTACTCATATTTACCGCTTTTGCTGACACCGCCAAATACCTATACAACGAAATCAAGAATTGGGCGGAAAATGATCTCAACGTGCATATTGCTTTAGTGACCGGTGGTTCCGGCGGCTGTACGACGACATTCGCACCGAAAGGATTTACCGGTAGAACCGATTATGCCTGGATTCTGGCGAACTTCTCACCGATTTCCAAGAAACGCAACCAGATGAAAGGTATGCCACAGGAAGGCGAAATTGACATCCTGATTGCGACCGATTGTATTTCCGAAGGACAAAACTTACAGGATTGCGATTATCTGATCAATTACGATATTCACTGGAATCCGGTGCGGATTATTCAACGATTCGGAAGAATTGACCGGATCGGTTCACTTAATCCTGAAGTCTCTTTGGTCAATTTCTGGCCGACCAAAGACCTTGAGAAGTATATCAAACTCAAATACCGTGTCGAAGCCCGCATGGCGTTAGTTGATATTACGGCAACCGCCGAAGATAATATTTTGAGCACCGATGAAATCAAGGATTTGATCAAAGACGAACTGAAATATCGCGATAAACAGTTAATGAGACTCAAGGACGAAATCCTCGACCTCGAAGATTTTGACGAATCGGTCAACCTCAGCGAATTTACTTTGGATGATTTTCGGATTGAGTTGGCAAATTACATCGAAGCCAACAAGAAACTGTTGGAGGCAGCGCCCTTAGGCTTATATTCGGTGGTCCCGCATGTTATCGAAAGAACTACATTATTTGATCAGAAAATCGCTGAGATCATTCAGCCAGGCGTTATCTTTTGCCTGATGCAAAAGCAAAACGCCATTGAAAACCAAAAGGTCAATCCGCTGCAACCTTATTTCCTCGTCTATATCCGGGATGATAAGGTTGTACGTTTTACGTTTACTCACCCCAAACAAATATTGGAAATCTTCCGATTATTATGCGTGGGTCAAACTAAACCATTCGAGGATTTGTGCCGCCAATTCGACTCCGAAACGCAAAACGGCAACGATATGCAGAAATATACTGAGCTGATGAAAACGGCGGTCAAGTCGATCGTGCATACCTTTGAGAAACGCGCAACCGGCCAACTTTTCGATTCGCGTGGAGCTGTTTTACCACCACAGGAGGCTTTCCTTAATGAAGAGACCGAATTTGAATTGATCACCTGGTTGGTAATTAAATAAAGGGAAATAAATTGAAAACGGAAGAACGGGAACAAAAAGAGCGAATTCAAAACCATATATGTCGATTTCAGACCGGCGATTTTATGACCAATGCCGAAAGTCTATTTACGACCCTGGGATATGCCAGCGACCGGCGCGTAAAAATTGACAAAGATTATCTCTGCAATAAAGGCTTAAATCAGGAGAAGGCTTTATTTAGCGACTGGCGGGAAGCCGGTTTGCTCTATCAGGTCACAGGCGAAGACCTGTCTAATCAGGGATTTTTATTCGAGATCAAGTTTGATATTGATCGGATGCAATCCTATCTGTTTTATGCAATAGAACTTGAGCCTAAAATTTATCAGCGTGGGAAATTGGCACAAATTACCCGTGAAGTGAATAAACTCTTTCCGATGCCCGTTTTCATTCTGTTTAAGTATGGAAATCGTCTGACTTTCTCGATTATTGACCGCCGACAACATAAGCGCGACGAATCCAAGGATGTTCTGGAAAAAGTAACTCTGATTAAAGATATCAGCATCGCCAATCCGCACCGGGCGCATATCGAGATTCTCTACGATCTATCTTACCCGGAATTACTGACGAATTTCAGGTTTAGTAATTTTGAAGGACTGCACAAAGCCTGGCAAAAAACACTCGATATTGATGTGCTCAATAATAAGTTCTACAAAGAACTATATCACTGGTATTTATGGGCATCAAAGATGGTCAAATTTCCTCAAATTAGGGCAATAGAGGATATGATTGATGATAAAATCCATCAGAGTGAGTCGCTTATCCGATTGCTTACCCGCCTTTTGTTTTGCTGGTTTATGAAAGAGAAGGGTCTGATCCAGGATGAACTTTTCAGGCTTTCATATCTTCAGACAATATTAAAGAATTTCAATGGAATTAATTCCGAAGATACGATTTATTATAAGGCAATACTTCAAAATTTGTTTTTTGCTACTTTGAACAAACCGGTTAAAGATCGTGAATTACTTCGTAAAGAATTTCCCAATCCCCACTACGGCGACCAATTGGTTTACCGATACGAGGAGTTATTTAATCCGGATGTCGATATTCTAAAACTTTTTTCTGAGATACCGTTCCTGAATGGTGGTTTATTTGATTGTCTCGATCAACGCAAAGATGAAAACAATCCGGTTGAAATCAGGTTGGATGGATTCTCAAGCAAACCGCTAAAACAACCGACAGTTCCCGATAAATTGTTTTTTGGAGAATATAAAGGTATTGACTTAAGCAATGAATATGACGATAAAAAGAAATCGAATGTTACTATCCATGGATTGATTGATATATTCAACAAGTATAAGTTTACCATTGAAGAAAATACGCCGGTCGAAGAAGAAATCGCTCTTGACCCGGAACTCTTAGGCAAAGTTTTTGAAAACCTGCTTGCCAGTTACAATCCCGAAACAAAAATATCAGCGCGCAAACAGACCGGATCATTTTTTACACCCCGCGCGATTGTGAACTATATGGTGGATGAATCGCTTGTTGCTTACCTCGACCAACAAATGAAAGAGCATCTTTCCGAACTAAAAGAGATGGATTCTTTAAATGAAGTTATTCGCGAAGTGCTTTCCTATACCGAAAAAAGCCATCCTTTTAGCGACAAGGAAATCACGGTTCTGATTCAAGCGCTCGACAATATCAAAATTCTCGATCCAGCCTGCGGCTCCGGCGCCTTCCTGATGGGAATGGTTCATAAAATGTTACATCTTCTACGTAAGATCGATCCCGAGAATAAACTCTGGTTTGAAAAGGTCATCGCAAAATTCCCGGTTATTATGCAAAACGAAATGCGGAAAAAGCTGGAACCGGAGAACTGGGATTATATTCGCAAACTTGGTCTTATCCAGGAGTGCATATACGGAATCGACATACAGCCCATAGCCATACAGATAGCAAAATTACGCTTCTTTATTTCACTATTGGTCGATCAGAAAGAAAAACCCGGAATGGAAAACCGGGGACTGGAGCCACTCCCAAATCTTGACTTCAAGCTCGTCTGCGCCAATACCTTGATTTCTCCGCCGGAATCCGAAGCAATTAAGGTGGGATTATTCTCCGCAGCTAAAGATGATTTTTCGGTGCAATTTGAACGTCTTACCGAACAGTATTTTTCGGCATACTTACCTGGAGAAAAAAAGAAACTAAAGGATGATATAGCCAACCTTATTAACCGAAAATGTCAGGAAAAAATCGGAGAGATTGAGAAAAAAACCGAGAGCGATGATGAAAAAACCCGGCAGATGCTTAAAGAAAGACATAAGAATGTCATAGGACAAAAAAATCGTGAAATCGCCTTGTGGAATAGTTATAAAAACCTGTTTAAACATGAAGCAGTCGGCTTTTTTGAAGCGAAATATTTCTTCCCAAAAGTAACCGGTGGTTTTGATATTGTGATTGCCAATCCGCCTTATGTGCGCGCTGATAGTCCAGATTTAAAAGCCCAGCGTGATGCAATTATGCAAAGCGGGAGATATGAAACACTATATGAAAAATGGGATTTATTTATCCCGTTTATCGAACAAGGGCTAAAACTCCTAAGCAGATCGGGCTTTCTCAGTTATATCACTTCCAATTCTTTATTAACTTCCAAGTTTGCCTTTCGCCTCTTGGAATACATTCAACATAACTACGACGCCCAATTTATTGATTACTTTACTGATGATACTAAAGTTTTCGAGGCGGGTGTTGTGCCCGTCGTGTTTGGATTGTCCAGACAGGCAGTATCTCAATCTGTCCGAAAAACTATTCATCATGGTAAATTTAATGATGTAGCCCAAAAAGAAATAATCCCGCTCATAGATTTCAAGTCGCTTGGCAGAGATGCATTTAGGCTATCCTCTAACTCATTTAAGCCAACAATTCAAACTATTTTATTGGGCGATATTTGCTATTTAAGTTACGGATTAAGGCCTAATAGCGATGAACGATATTGGCAAGGCGAATTTACACGAGACGATTTGGTTTCAGAAACAAAAGACGCAACTCATCCTGTGCCTTATGTTGAGGGAAAAAATATTGGTCATTATCGGATTGATAAGGTTTTATATCTTGAGTGGGGCACAGACCGCGTTCCTAAAAAGTTGGTGCGTCCTACTTTCCCTGAGCTTTATGACCGTCCGAAAATCTTATGTGGAATAATGACAGGAGGTACTTTCGATAATGCTCATATCATTTGTAATCACAGTATTGTTGTGTTGGTCCGTTTTGCTGAATTGAAAAACATAGATAATAAAAGTATCTCAGGCTCACTCAAGAAATTTAATTCAATACCTCGCGCAGAACTTGAAGCAATATCAACTCGTTTTGATCTAAAATATATTCTCGCTATCCTAAATTCTAAATTCGCAAACCGGTTCCTAAATAGTATTAGACGTCATCGCCTAGAAAATTACTTTTACCCGGATGATTTTCGTAAGCTCCCGATTGCTGACATTTCAGTTAAAAACCAAAAACCATTTATTGAAATTGTAGATCGTATTCTTGCCGCCAAGCGTGCCAATCCGCAGGCGGATACGTTCGCGTTGGAGCGGGAGATTGACCAGTTAGTGTATGAGTTGTACGGATTGACGGAGGAGGAGATAGCGGTGGTGGAAGGGAAAAATGTCTGAACCGCTGATTAAGCGGATTACGCTGATGACGCTGATACTAGAGAACAATACAGGGAAAAGAAATCTGTGAAATCCTTAAATCAGTTTAATCTGTGATGCTGACAATGTTATGACTGAAGCTTACAAATATTCAGATATTACCGGCAAGATTATCGGTTGCGCGATGGAAGTGCATAAATTTCTTGGGAATGGATTTCAGGAAGTGATATACCAAAGGGCGTTAGCTATTGAATTGGAGCGGGTAGGATTAAATTTTCAGCGTGAGATAGAACAGCCTATATACTACAAGGATGTCAATCATCCTATTGGGGAACGACGGGCAGATTTTATCGTGGAAAATTGCGTTTTGGTTGAATTGAAGGCGGTTATACAATTGGAAGAAGTGCATTGGGCACAGATATTGAATTATCTGAAAGCATATCGGTTTGAAGTGGGCTTGCTGATGAATTTTGGAGCAAAGAGTCTGGAATGGAAACGGTTCGTGAGTTCGGGGAAAAATGTCTGAACCGCTGATTAAGCAGAAAAAGTCTGAATCGCTGATTAAGCAGATTACGCTGATTGCACTGATTATAGAGAACAAAGCCGGGAAAGGGAATCTGTGAAATCCTTAAATCAGTTTAATCTGTGATGCTGACAATGTACGGTTTGACGGAAGAAAAATCGAGGTTGTGGAGGGGAAAAGCCGATTAATGAACTTTGATTGCCGGTTAATTTCACGTCGTGGATGGCGGCTTTCCTTAACTGAGGACTTTAATTGGGACATTGCGGAGAGGATTGACTTTTTCGATCCGATTGGATTGACATTTTTAGCAGGATTGATCGAGAATCAAATGAAAATATCGAGATCCGGTTCGATTACCTTCAAACCTGAGATCATTAACTATCTGGAACGAATTCATTTTCTTGCCTATCTGGAGAGAGAATATCAGGCCAGGATTAGAATTAGTCCGAATCGACCAGGAATCCATCCCAAACCTTTAAAGGATCGATTATTGGAGTTTGACAGAAAAATTTTTACCAATTCAACTGATATCGAGCGATGTATCCAGAATTTGAGTCAACTCTGCCAGGAACGAATTGGGGGTGCTATTCGATTTGAATATATAGATGATGTTTTTGGTGAATTGCTGAGCAATGTAGAAATCCATTCCGGTACAAATTCTTTCCTGGTTATTGCTCAACGCTATCCGCAGGCAGAATTATTAAAAATATCCATTAGCGATCTAGGGATTGGAATACCTGCTAAAATCCGCTCTAAGTTTGAACATCTGAATAATGACACCGATGCAATTATATACGCCGCCGAACCAAATGTGACAACATCCGGAATGGGCGGGCTGGGTCTGACCACCCTAAAAAGTTACCTGGTCGATCCGCAGGATTATCTCTTTATCGCATCCAATAATGGATGTGTAAAATTTTCCGGTGGAAAGATTAAACGCATGAATAATTTTCAATCGCCCATGACCGGCACATTTGTAGAGATATGTTTTAAAGCTAATTCGTCTTTTAGATAGTTTTAACCGGCAGATTCACCATTTTATTGAGAATAGCCGGGTCTATCGTTGTGATTTTCAGAAGGGTTTTTATTTTAAACTGAATGGCCTCATTAGTATTTTTCAGCTCGATTGTGGAAAATTCATTTGCTAATCTGAAAACGGTCGCCTGAATAAACGAAACCGATACATCACTGATATCCTGGAAATCAATAGTGAGATTATCGGCATTTGAAACGTTGGTCAGATAATGTTTTATCCTATCATATACGCGATTTCCGGATTCACGGGTTAGAGTGAATTCCGCGAAATCTTTTATCTTTATCAGGCTGTTCATTTGTATTACTCACTTTTCACTATCTGATTTTATTAAAATAAATTTTTATATAAAAGTATAAAATGTTACTACAAATCTAATTTTTAGTTCCCTGTTAAAGAATAATAAACATTTTTTTCAAAGTTATTTTATCAGCATAAAGTCAAAATCCCGCCTGAGCGGGACGATGTCTGCGACATCCACTTCCAAATAAGTTGGATTGGCAGTAGTTTAATCACTCCATTTATATAAATCAATAAAAACATCCTGCTTTCTTATAAGGTCGCCTTTCTCTGTTCCCGCAATTATCCGCCTGAGATTGTTATGAAGGTGTACGATTGGGTGATCGAAAATAGAAACAGCGGAGAAGATCGCAGTGGTGGAGGGGAAAAGAGTCTGAATCGCTGATTAAGCAGATTGCGCAGATTTCGCTGATTGCGGAGAATGAGATTGAGGAAGAAATCTGTGGAATCCTTAAATCAGTTTAATCTGTGATGCTGACAATGTACGAATTGACGGAAGAAAAGATAAAGGTTGTGGATTCATTAAACCCTAATTTTTCAACCAGGGACATTTTCCCGTTGTCAATGAGTTCATCATTCTCTTATCTTTTCTGATAGAAATCAAACCTCTAATGAAAAATCCGGGTTAAACCGGGGATTTCCCGCCAGGATTATAGTCTGGGATTGCTCTGC
>Ga0208824_1003447_pt1 | contig 10910 bp, 22 predicted proteins | sample AD_JPNTR3_MetaG_FD_184447 | JGI IMG/M metagenome (GOLD analysis project Ga0208824, IMG submission 184447) | Active sludge microbial communities of municipal wastewater-treating anaerobic digesters from Japan - AD_JPNTR3_MetaG (SPAdes) (version 2) | ecosystem: Engineered > Bioreactor > Anaerobic...
TGAGATCGCAGAGGAGGGGGTTTAAATTCCCTCCAAAACAATCAGGGCCGATGCCTTGCGTTATGGGGGTATCGGTGAGATGGAGGTCTTCAAATACTGCAAAAGCAAGGGGCTTCATGCAAAATTTTCAGAAAGATTTGATGCAAAATATGACCTGCTCGTCGAGAACAAGAAGGTCGATGTCAAGACACGCTGCGGCAAAGTACCGTTATCGCCGTCGTTCTTCTTAAACGTTCAGGCGGAGCACGCATCCTCGGACAAGGACGTGATAATCTTTTGCTACCTGAACGAAACTAACGGCGACATACAGGTTCTCGGCGGGTTGACACTTTCGGAATTTTTGACAAAGGCCAAGCTAAAACGTCAGGGCGATAGGGAGAGCAACGGCTTCACCTACTACTGCGACACCTTCGTCATACACCCAAACCAGCTGAAGGCCATTGAGGAGGTCGTTTAAATGCCGTGGTTCTGCATTGCAATGATTGCCATCATGGTCGTTTGTATTGTAATGATTTTTCTTGATGGGAGGGATGTATGTTGAATCAGCAGTATGTCTTGAAGTTCGGCGATGTTGTCGTCAGCGAGATAACAAGGGAGGAGGCCAAACGGCTTGTCCGTGAGTTCCCAGAGATAGCAGACAACAACCCAGCCGCCGAGGATCTGAAGTTCAAATACCCAAAGACACCGAGGGTTTATCCCAAGTGGATTGGGCAGATTGAGGCGTTGAAGATGATAAGGGATGGTGTCAGGCCAAATCCAGCGCATAGAACTGGAAACCTCTTGAACCGCCGCTACATCAAACGAATATCAAAAGGGGTGTATGAACTCACCCAAAAAGGCCACGACTACATAGACCGTGTTGAATCGGGTTTTGTTTCGATGCCTGAATACATAGTGGCAATGGCAATAAAGAACAATTCAGGCATATCGGCGAGGGAGCTGATGGAAACGACAGACTATCCAAACCAGACCATATACCCATTGACACGAAGGCTTGAACGCAAGGGGCTTATCAAGATTGTTAAATCATCGTTTGACGAGAAGTGCATCAATTCAAAGGTGGACAGTGAGGACGAGATGAACAGAAGGCGCAATAAATACTACTGGCTTGGTGACTGAAATGGTGTGGATAACTCATGAAGAGGTCGAAAGCCCAAGATGTCCATACTGCGACAGCTACGACATCGGAGTCATGTTGAGCGGGACTATAGTCAACAACAAGCTATGCAACGTATGGTATTGCAACGCCTGCAACAACACTTTCGAGGAGTTTGATGATGTTGAAGATTGAAGGTTCTGAATATTCTGAATTTTCTAACTACTCTATTATATATGTGTATTATAATATATTATTACTATTATATTACTATATACATATACATATAGAGAACTTAGAAAATTCAGTAAATTCAGAACATTGGGGGGCTTTTAGATGGTAACAAGCTACCAGAAAGAGATCCTAAAAGCCATCGGAGGAGGGCTTGACACAAGAAAAGCCCTTATCGAAGCCTTCCCAAGGGGCACAATCGACTATTCAATATCCTCTTTGAAGAACCAGGAATACCTGACACAAGTGACAAAGGACAGAAAAGCAACATTTGTCCTTACCCAAAAGGCAAAGTCATTGATTGAGAATGACAAGGACGTTGCCCTCATAATGAAACCAAAAGAGGTCATGGACTTATTTGAGAACGAGTTATCGAAACAGATAGCAATGAAGGACACAATGCTGAAGCAGATCCTCTTGACACTGCCCTTCTGCAATGGGCAGTATGGGAGGAACTCTGTCGGGATATTCGCCCATGTCATAGGTGATTATGGGAGGGGTAAGTCAATACTTGCCCAGCTTTACAAAGAGATATTCCCACCCTCAAAATACAGCTACATTGATTGCAGGGACATATTCAGCGGTGCTGGTGTTGAAGCAAAGTTCAGGAAGCTGTCGGAGTCAAACCCCCACATCTACATTGTGGATGAGGTTGGAAATCTTCGGGGTGTCAAGCTTCGTGCAATGCTCCAGTATATCGAGAATCATGAATACCCTGCGATAATCATGGGAAACCCTGCCGGGGTAAAATCCGATTACGAAACCGACTCTTTCACAAACTGGCTCACAAATGCATTGCAAGATGACAAGCAGACCGGCGAGAGTTTTCTGAACAGGGTTCACCTGATGGTCTTCATGCCAAAGCTTCTGAAGGAGGAAAGACTGGCCGTCCCTAAAATAATATTCTCAACCGATACGCAGGACTTGTCACAGGTTCGGGCATATATTGCAAGACAGAGGGTAAAATCGCCACAACCGACACCTGAAGCTTTTGAATGGATGAACTCCCTTGTCGAATCAACATTGAGCATTGTCGAGGATGAACCGGTCATAAAGAAGACAAAGACGATCACAACACAAGGGAAGATGACAACCATGGAGTTCAGGGAGGACTTGTCACATTTCACAAACGGCAAGAGTGCGACAAGGTTGATAATCTCGCTTATCTCTCTTGCAAGGGGAAGGGCATTATTGGAGGATTCAGAGAAGATTGAGAAGTGTCATTTTGATTGGGCCTTCTCTGCAAAATTTCATTTTTTGAAGCAGAGATATAATTATGATTTTTTGAAAGTAGTTGAAAAAAGGATTGGTAAGAGGTAGGATTATGAAACAAGAATTAAAATCAATAAAGGACAGCATCGAGGTGTTCTTCATTTGCTTGGGGATGTTCATAATGCTGTGGAACGCATTGGAGGGAAAGAAGTGAACTTCCAATTATTTTGTGAGCATGAGGGCGTTGAGAGGCGATTTGGTCATGTGGGCAACGCAACAATAGGCAGTATGGAATTTACAATTTTGGAATGCAACAACTGTTTTGACCTCATCGCCCTGCCCGGAACCCTGAAAACTGACCTGTTCGGGATAGAAGTAACCCAAGAGGCGAGAAAGTGAAAAAGACAAATTCCGGCTGTTATGTGGTCGACCACGCAATCGAAGATCCGGACTGGGGAATTGAATACGCCGAGAAGTTCTGCAAGTGCGACTGCGACTCATGCCGACACTGGTATGCTGACCGTTTTTTATCTGACGGCGGGGAAAGTTTTAAAATGGAATGGAGGGATAAAATGAAAGTAAAAGAACTGATTAAAGAATTGGAGAGTTATAATTGCCCTGATGCATATATTGAGTGTAGGCATGGAACTCTAAAATATGAAATATATGATATATTCATTGACATCAAGAAAGAGAAATGTTTAATCGGATTAAAGTGAAGGTGATAAATTTGAAAGATGAAGAATTTGAAAAGTATTTTAGGGATATTACAAAATGTATGTATGATTGCACTATTACCAAAGCAGAAAGAAGAACTCAAATGAGAAAAATTCTTGAAGAAGTTGAAAATATGGGGTATAACAAAGCAAAGAATGAGAAATGGAGAATATACGCAAAAAACCAAACCAAAAGGTGATTGATTTGGAATATGAGAAAATAAAGAAAGTTCTTGAAGAACATAAAAAATGGATTGAAGACAATTCAAATGGGAAAAGAGCTAAATTGAGTAATGCTGAGTTGAGATATGTTAATTTGAGTAATGCTGACTTGAGATATGCTAATTTGAGTAATTCTGACTTGAGATATGCTGACTTGAGTAATGCTGACTTGAGATATGCTGACTTGAGTAATGCTGATTTGAGTAATGTTGATTTGAGATATGCTGATTTGAGTAATGCTAACTTGAGTAATGCTGACTTGAGATATGCTAACTTGAGATATGCTGATTTGAGTAATGCTAACTTGAGATATGCTAATTTGAGTAATGCTGACTTGAGTAATGCTGACTTGAGTGATGCTAATTTGAGATATGCTGACTTGAGTAATGCTGACTTGAGTGATGCTAATTTGAGTAATGCTGACTTGAGTGATGCTAACTTGAGATATGCTGACTTGAGTGATGCTAACTTGAGTAATGCTGACTTGGACTTCTCATGCTTCCCGTTGTGGTGTGGTTCATTTGGTATTAAAGCTGATGATAGGATTGTATCTCAATTGATTTATCATGTTTGCAGGTTGAACATTGAGAATTGTTCAGATGAAATAAAGCAGTTTGTCAACTCAATACCACTTGAAATCAAAAACAAATTCAGGGAATACAGGGGAGAATTAAAAAAGTTTGAAGGTGAACCAGATGAAAGATGAAGAATTTGAAAAGTATTTTGAAAGAATTGACTGTATTTTTGATAGTTGGTTTGTTTCAACCCCACAAGAAAGAAAAGACAAGCTAAAACAAATTCTTGAAGAAATTGAGAAAGAAACAAGATACAAAATAGCAAGAGAGATGGCTAAACCATGAAGAAGATTGGAATCTATGCATTATATAGTTGGGAGTGTCCAATATGTGATGCCACGAACACAGTTGAATCAAGGGATTTGAAAGTTGTGAGTTGCCAAAGATGTGCAAGAAAATTTGAAGTTGAAGAATATGTTGGAGAAGTTATCTAAAAGGTGAACCAAAATGAATTCATTTGACGCATATTTTGAAAAAGTCCGGCTTGACAGGAAGCATGATTGTGGGGAAAAGATGTGGATTGATCCTTGGGTGGGGTATTTCTACTGTGAGAAATGTGGATTGGTGGACAACCCAATACAACCTGACATAATCTTCCCGCCAACCCCGCAGGAGCCTGATGACTTCGTGTTCGAGCCTGAGGAAGAAGAGGAGGATGACTGAAAATGCTAAAAGAATTCAATTATCACATTGGTGATCCTTCCAGTTTCACAATAGGCGTACAAAGAACATTCGTTGCGACAAGGTTCTATTTTGGGATAAAAGGGTGGGTGTGGATTGGAACATTCACGCTGACAAACTTCAATAATTTTGACTGGACCGACGACCACGAATTTGAAGAATATTATTTGAAAACTGGGAAAGAGTTTCGTGACCTAACAAAAGAAGAAATAAGGAAACTCCGTTGGGGATGGCTGGAGGATGTGGAATAATGGAAGTTGCATATACTTGTGCAAAATGCGGGCAAAGGGTGAAAGAGAAGGAAGAGGATTACATGAATAACCGGATGTGCCCAGATTGCAGACAGTTATATCTTGGAATAAAACTAATTCAGGAAAAGGTGAAAAAATGCCGAGAGCCTCGACACCAATAACCCAGTGTCCGAAGTGCAAGAAGTTCTTCTACTGGTTGAAAGGGATTGAACGCTGTCCATGTGGCGAGCCTGTGCCTCCTGAAGTTGCATTTGCACCGTTGATTGACATTGAGCAAAGCAAGAAGAAGGTCGTGGAAGTTTGAAAGATTATTTATCCTATGGGGGGGGTGTTGACTCTACTGCTCTTATGCTTTATTTAAAATATGTTGAAAAGATAAGCTTTGAGGCCATCTTTGTGGACACTGGTTGTGAAAAACCCGAAACCATCGATTATGTAAAAATGATAAACACAAAAGTCCACCCAGTCACAACATTAATCCCCAACTTTGAGGGTTCACAGAGTTTATATGACCACTGCAAGAAGAAGAATATTATCCCCTCGATGTGTAACAGATGGTGCACTGGAAAGGCCAAGATAAGCACAATGAGAAAATACATGGAAAGGCCATGCAACGTTCACATTGGGATCGGGTGGTATGAAAAGGAGCGTATTGCAGAAAAGACATTTCCAAAAGGAATAACCCCAAAATATATTCTTGAAAGGGAAGGATATACCCGACAAGATTGTATTTCATTAATTCAAGATTATAAATTACCAGTTCCAATTAAATCATCGTGTTTTATCTGTCCTTTTATGAAAAAGAAAGAAGTTAAACAATTATGGGTAAATCATCCTGATTTAGTCATGCAAGCCTCTGAATTGGAGAAGACTTGTAAATATGATACCTATATCGTGGGCCATAAACCAATATTGAGTTATGTTCCCTACAAAACAAGAAGATTAATAGAGTGTGAAAATTAACAACCCACATATAAACAAGGCCAAATGAAATTAACAATTCCGTAAATCCAAGAAAATTATATAAACAATTCCAATCCTGGCGGAATTAATATACCCTGATGATCTAATTTTGGGATTTATAATATATTATGGCAAAAGCTACCATATTGTTTCATAAATTAAACATATGTCACATTTTTTAAACAAATAATCTCGGTCTTGCCTTCTCATAATCCTTTCGGAGCATGGCCTTGCTTTCATGGACATACCCTTCAGTAGTTTTAATGTTGCTGTGGCCCATGATCTTCTTCAGCACCATGATGTTTCCCCCGTTCTCATACCAAAAGGTTTATATAGTAGTTTATTCTAACATGGGGTAAGGTTAAGTTGCGACTGCCTCCTTGGGTTTAAGATTCCACCTTTGTTTTAATTCGTGTCGCAACTTGGCCTTATTTTTGGAGGAAAATAAATGTTAGATTACCTGACAATAGCGGGAGTTGTTGTTGGCGGCCTTATCTACACAGTGGTCGGTTTCCTTCGTGCAAACGACAATTTGGGTTTTGACTGGAGATACATAATCAACCAGCTAATCCCTGTCGTTGTCATGACGGCGATCCAGCTTTTGCAATTGGCCTCGACAACAGCAATACCCGGAGGGTTCATCGGGGGTTTCCTGTTCGGTATAACCGGTAAGTGGGCGACTGACTCGATAATCAGCTGGAAGAGGATAGATGCAAAATGAAGATGTTCTTATCAACTGAATCCTACCACAACGGCGTAAAAGTCGATAGCTGCACTATTTCAGATTCAGACGGCAGCGTTGTTTTCATCACCGAAGGGGATTGGATTGAGATTGGTAAGATGAAAAAATGGGCCTTTGACAATGCTGAAGAAGTTATCGCCATGGGCCCGTTGGAGGAAGAAGATGACAATAGATATTGAGAAGGCGAAAGCCGAAGATGTTGTCGGTCAGGAGTTTGATGCCAACTACATTGCAGGAACTACTGACGAAGACATGGTGAAGGCAAGAGCCGTTATGTCAAAGTTGCTCAAAAAATACGGCGGCAGGGCTGAGCTCGAAAAGGACGCAGCCGACTGGGCGGAATACAAGAAGGCGATGTATGTCGTTGCCTCACGCTCAAAAGATGCCATGATTGCAGCAACAAAGGCAAGGGAAGACCACATAAAGCGAAAGAACCTCTTGTCGCAGTTCTTTGAGGAGAACCCGAAAGTATTATTCGGGCTGTCTGAGTGGCAGAGGATCAACATAAGGAAATACACAGACTTCGGGCTTTTGGTGGGCCAAGAGTTTCTCTGGGATCTGCTGAAAGAGGAAGGCGAGGAAGGGACTATCGCTCACTTGGCAAACGTTGCAAACTACATCTACAACGACACCGGTTTCATGGGCGGTGTCAGAGAGGACTATTCCGCTCTTGTGAGAGGGCCGGTAAGGAGCATATATTACAGGCCGTCATGCAAAACGCATGAAACCGTGAAACCTGACTGCGGCTGCGGATGCGAGAATTGATAAGTTGAAATGCCCACGCTGCCGAACTGTGACGCTTGATGACGGCAAAGTATGCCCAAGATGTGGGCACTTGTTGATAGCTGACGAGCTCTGTTTCGATTGCAGGCAGCGTGGGGAGCTTGTCAGGACTAACCTGAAAGGGCTTTACACAAACGGCGAACCTGCCATATCACGATTTGAGATTTTTGGCAGGACTTATCTTTTTTACGTCAGGAGGTGCGGGGTTCATGGGTGCTACCGAGCTGAAAGAAAAACGTAAATGTCCTGAATGCGGGATGTCCATGATTTGTCCAGAGTGTTCGGTCAAGAGCGTCTACTGCCACAAATGCGGCAACCTGATAAAACGCCCAGCTCTGCACAACTGGTGCTGTCCTGTCTGCTTCAATGAATTGAGGAGGACGAAGTAAGTTGGAGGTTAACAAAATCTATCTTGGCAACACTCTCGATGTGTTAAAAACTTTTCCTGACGAGTCGATAAACTGTTGCGTCACAAGTCCGCCATATTGGGCACTGCGTGACTACGGAACTGATGGCGTCGTTTGGGATGGTGATGCCGATTGTGAGCATGAATTTGAACTTGAAACAAAAGAGAAAATTTCGCAAGATTTCACAAAACTTCATATTTGGAGTGAAGATGGTCGAGATAGACACGCAGGAGATAAAACAGTTATAATAAAATCAATAATTTCAAATGGTTTTTGTAACAAATGTGGTGCGTGGAAAGGACAGCTCGGACTCGAACCCGACTTCAACCTATACATCAAGCACCTTTGCGACATCTTTGACGAAGTGAAACGTGTATTGAGAAAGGACGGCACTTGCTGGGTGAACTTAGGTGATACTTACAATAATTCTGCAAACGGCGGAAAATTGGCATCTGATAAGTCTGGACTATGTTCGGGGAAAGGCAGAAATCCTAAATTAGATAATAGCAATTTTGTTTATAGAAATTTACAAGATTTGCCGAATAAATCGCTCTGCAACATACCTTCCCGTTTCTCAATAGAGATGCAGAATCGTGGGTGGATACTACGGAATAAAATCATCTGGCACAAGCCGAACTGCATGCCGTCAAGCGTTACGGATAGATTTACGGTGGACTTTGAGGAAATCTTCTTCTTTGTGAAAAATAAGAAGTATTGGTTCGAGCAACAATTGGAACCATGGCAAGACAACAATCAAAACGATATAAATCGTGCAATAAATGGGCATAAAAAATACAATGGTAAGTTTAAAGACGAAGATAAAAAAGGTAGTTTTGCCTTTTCAGAAAGCAAAGTTGCAGGGGATCCTCGCAAAGGAAGAAACAAACGCACAGTTTGGAAAATCCCAACGCAACCATTTCCGGGTGCGCACTTTGCCGTCTTTCCAGAAAAGCTCGTTGAAACGCCAATAAAGGCAGGTTGCCCAAAAGATGGTGTGGTTTTAGATCCGTTCATGGGAAGTGGGACTGTTGCATTGAAAGCGTTGAAAGAAAATAGAAATTTTATAGGAATTGAAATTAACCCTGATTATATTGATATGGCATATAATAGGATAAGGCCACTTTTATCACAATCTAAATTGTTTGAAGAGGAGTTGATTTGTCGTGTTTGACGAAGTTATAATGTCCTATGAGGTCTTGTCAGATGATGAGCTTATCGAAATGCTGTTCGAGGGCACAGTTGTTGACACGATGGCCCTTGCTGTTTTGGTGAAAAGACTGCACAAGAAGGTGAAGGATTGATTGACGGGTTGTTCTTTTTCTGCTCGTTGTGATACTTGCCATAAATGTTGGCATCAGGATAGGAATTTACTTAGGAGGTGGGGATAACGAAAAGATGTGAAGATTGCGGGCACACCGTAAGGTGTTGCGAGGATGACTGCCCAATATGTGGCGGTGAAATGAGAGATGAGCGTGACATAAAAGTAAATTGTGCGGGGGGTTACCCTTCTGGAACTCAATGAGGTCACCATCCCGTATAAAACCGGTGAACCCGTCAGGATATGTGGCCTTGGCGACATCCATTGGGGTAATATTGCAGTTGATGAAGAGGCTCTTGACAGGGCTGTAAAATTCATCTGCGACAATCACGTTTATGTCGTCGGCATGGGGGACATGATTGACAGCATTAACCCCGACGACAAACGTTTTGACATCAAGACCGTCAGGCCTGATTTTAGGGCCAATCTGGACAACTTGATTTCAGAGCAATACGAGAGCCTTTGCGAGAAGCTCTCAAAGATACCACAAGAGCAGTGGATTGGAATCCACACTGGAAATCACGAAGAGGTAATCAGGACAAAGTATTACCGTGACGTGACCAGAGATTTATGCCGCACCCTGAAAACGACTTATCTTGGCTATGAGGCATGGACAAGGATACGTTTTGAGCGGGGTTCGATAAACAAGCACGTTGAAGTATTCAAATTATTTTCAACCCATGGTTCGGGTGGTGCAAGGTTTGATCCCACGAAACAGTGGAAGATGGAACACCTAACCAACAAGATTAACGCCGACCTTATCATGATGGGCCACGTCCACTCGATACAGGTTGGAAGGGGATTGAAGGGCGACATAACAAGCTCTGGCAAACTGAAGGAGCTGAACAAGACCTACGGCTGGATGCTGACTGGGACTTTCCTGAACAAGTCAACAGAAGGCGTTATCTCTTATGCCGAGAGGTTCAACCTTCCCCCATCAAAGACGGGAATTGCCACCTTCCAAATATTCCCTGAAGAGAGGAGGATTCACGTTTCATGTTAGAACTGAATAAAATCTACTGCATGGATTGCCTTGACGGGCTTAAACTAATACCTGACAACTCGATAGACTTGGTGCTGACCGACCCACCTTATGGGATAAAAAGGGACAAGGGCTTTGGGGGCTTTGGGGGCTTTGGAAAACCAATAGCACGAAGAAGATATGAAGAAGATGAGTGGGATTCTACAAGACCTAAAAAAGAGTATTTTGATGAACTTTTGAGAGTATCAAAACAAGCCATAATATTTGGGGGGAATTTCTTTACTGATTATCTGCCAGTTGGAACTCATTGGATTGTTTGGGATAAGTTAAACACAATGCCAACTTTTGGGGATTGTGAATTAATATGGACAAATAGTTCAAGAAAATCTGTTAAAAAAATAACAGTTCAATGGAACGGTCTTTTAGGTAAAGAGGGTGAAAGGTATCACCCAACGCAGAAACCCCTTGAATTGATAAAAATATTAATTAATAATTATTCAAAAGAAGGAGACACAGTTCTTGACCCATTCATGGGCTCTGGCACGACAGCCGTGGCATGCAAGCAGTTGCGAAGGAACTTCATCGGCTTTGAACTCTCGCAGAAGTATGTTGATATTGCAAATAAAAGATTGTCCCAAGAAACTATTTTTGATTATGTATTGGAGGGGGCATTATGTCAGCAATAAAACAAATTTTCAAATATTACACTGGAAGAATGATGAGGGAATTTT
>Ga0208824_1003454_pt1 | contig 10895 bp, 3 predicted proteins | sample AD_JPNTR3_MetaG_FD_184447 | JGI IMG/M metagenome (GOLD analysis project Ga0208824, IMG submission 184447) | Active sludge microbial communities of municipal wastewater-treating anaerobic digesters from Japan - AD_JPNTR3_MetaG (SPAdes) (version 2) | ecosystem: Engineered > Bioreactor > Anaerobic >...
CGAACCGAAAACAAAAACGCAACATTAAAAGAAGCGGCAGAATTTACATATAATTATTTACAGGAAACTCCGCCGATAAAAAAAGCAGAAGTTGAAAAAATTGAAGTTCAGCAGAAAGAAAAACCCAAAAAAGAAGCGTGGGAAAAAAGCGACCTCGCTATATCTCCAAATATTTCAGAAAGTTCAATTAAGGCAGAAAAACAATCTAATAATAAATATAAATTATTTTATATTGGAACAAATAATGAGGTTTTTATAGATGAAGAATTTAATACAGCACAAGAAGCAAAACAATTTTTTAGAGTTCAAAAAATAAAAGCTCAAAAAGCAACAGAAAAAGTTAAACCAAAAGAAGAAACCGAAACAATATATAAAACCGAAGATGTTAAAGAAGAAATCAAACAGCCACTATTCGCAGGCTTAAAAATCGGCGATAGAATAACCGCTCAAGACGGCGATTATATTATCAAGTCAAACCCTGAAAGCCCGAATTTTGTATCAGTGCAGAAAATAGGAGATAAAGATTTTCAGCGCGTAGATGTTCAGAAATCAGCATTAGAACCAGATTTATTCGGCAACGCAAATATTTATAAATTATCATTTCAAAAGCAAGAAAAAGCAAAAGATATTGATGCAGACCGTAAAGGCGAATTGGGCGACAAACAAAAGCCAGAGCAAGCCGGACTTGGTATTGAAGCTGATAATTTTATTTTTAAAAAAGAAAATGACTTAATTGAAAGCGAAGTTGAAGAAAAAAAACAATCGAAAGAAAAACAAAAATTTGATGATATTCAAGATTTCGGAGAAAAATTAGTTGGCGCAAGAAAAGATTATTCCGAAAAATTAAATAATGCAAAAGAATTAGATATTGAAAAATATCCATTATCAAAAACTTTTCCTGAAACTGATTATAAAAAATTACTTGAACAAGGTATTGACCCTTATATCGTAGGTTTTATTCACTCAATGCGCGATGAAATACCTAATAAACCGACTAAAAATTGGAAATTAAAAGGTTGGATTGAGCAAGTAAAATCAATAAGACAATTAACAGAAGATTTAATTACAGGTAAAATAACAAAACAGCAGATAAAAAACGCAATTACAGCCAATACACTTTCCGATATTGAGGGCAGAGCCGAATTATACGAAATATTCGGACACGAAAAATCTTTAAAAGGAATTACGCTTAAAAATGTAATGTTCAGTTTATACAAAGGCGAAAAAAATGTTTCAAAATGGTTAATTGAAAAACAACAAAAGTCATCATTATTTTCAAATATGCCGAGAATATTGGGCGAGGGCAATACAAAAGAAGAAGCCATAAACGATTTTAAAACAAAATTAGCGTTAATTCAAGGAAAAGGAAAAGCTGACATTAAATTTTCAATTTACAAAAATACTATCAATAAAAAATATTTCATAGCAAAAAAAGTTGGAAGTAATATAATTCGGTTAAAAGAATTTGATAAAGTAGAACAAGCATACGATTTTATAAAAAACAATCATAAAGAATTACTTGAATTGCTTGAAAAAAGTAAATATATCCCTGCATTACGCAGAGCAACAAACAGAGAAAGAATAGGTAAAAATTATAGACAGGGAAATAACGCAACACCCCAATTATTTCAAGAAACATTCGGTTTCAGAGGCGTTCAGTTTGGAAATTGGGTTAAAGCCACAGGCGAAAGACAAACACTTTTAAACGAAGCATTTGACGCGCTATATGATTTAGCCACAGCATTAAATATTCCAACACAAGCAATATCATTAAATGGCGATTTAGGTTTAGCGTTTGGCGCAAGAGGAACAGGCGGACTTGACCCAGCAGCCGCGCATTATGAGCCAAATAATATTGTAATAAACCTAACACGAATGAAAGGAGCTGGCTCTTTAGCGCACGAGTGGTTTCACGCACTCGACAATTATTTTTCACGCAACGCAACCGATAAATTGGGTTATATTTCAGATAAAACCAAAAGCCAATTGCCGCAGGGTATGAGAAAAGAATTATTTGACGCTTTTAAGAATATTGTTGATTCATATATGCAAACAAAAATTTATGAACGGTCAAGAAATTTAGACGAAAAAAAAAGCAAGCCGTATTGGTCAACAAAAAAAGAAATTTCAGCAAGAGTATTTGAAAGTTATATTATTGATAAACTTTCTGAAAGTAATTTTAACAATGATTATTTAGCAAACATAATAGATAGTGTAAATTTCATATCAGATATGGCAAAATCATTATTAAAGCCCGGGTTTGAAGCAAAAGATTATTATCCATACCTATTAGACACAGAAAAACAAAATATAAATAAAGCATTTGACAATTTCTTTAATGTCATACAAACTAAACAAACAGACAAAGGAATAGCATTATTTCAATTTTTGGATAAAGCAGAAAAAAAGGGGGAAAAGAAAGATGAAAAACTTAAAAACATTAGTAAGGATAACGCCGCCGAACCAATCAGAAGAAAACAAACTGACATTTTACGCGCGAATAGAGACGGACAAAGACGGCAATTTAATGCCGGATTCAAAGCAGTTAGTGAATACTTTAAACAATCCGAATTATCGCAAGAAATAAAAAACAACCCGATTGAATTTGACGAAGATAAACTCACTGACGGCACTTTCCTTAAATGGTTTGAATTTTTTAATGCCAAAGGTATTATGCTCGTTCCATTTAAAGATAATATCGGCAATATTTCAGGGTTTGAATTATCGCAAAACGGTCAAAAAACTATTTTTATAAGCGATTTAGAAAACAACGAATATACCAAAGAGCAAACTTACGAACACGAATACGCACATACTTTTGATAAAACCGAATTAATAAATTTGATTGACGAAAAACACCCTGATTTTATTGAATACAGAAAAAAATTAAGCAAAGCCGCAGAAAAATTTATAACCATAGAACAAGCCAAAGAAGAGCTTGCCGCCGATTATTTCGCTAATGTCAAGACACATTTTGGCGTTAGCATTCAGAATGTCTTTATTAACGCGCAGGAAGCCGCTAAAACGAGAGATAAGTTAAGAAGTGATATGTTGAGCAGGGCAGAACAAAAACAATCTCAAAAACAATCTCAAAAACCATTTAAACAAATTTTTCAAGAAAGATATAATGCTATTGACGAATTAAAAGATAGCGGAGTAAAAGGATTAAAAATAAATCCTGACGCTACAATAACATTATATCACGGAACTTCAAAAGAAAATGCTGAAAAAATAAAACAATCAGGATTTCAAGCCGGAACTTATTTTTCTATAAATAAAAGGGGGACAGAATTTGGCGATAGTCCGTTAGATGTAGCAAAAAGAAAATTTAAAGAAAATGCAGTTGTTATGGAAATAAAAGTTGACCCAAGATATATTGAAACTGCGGCGGCAGGTAGTGAATTATATTCCGCAGATAGTTTAATTTTAGAAAATGGAGTATATATATCAAAACAAAAAACAGTTAAAACGCCTTTAAACGAAACCGAACTAATAAAAATGATGTCGGCTGATTTTAATGTAAGTCAAGAACAATTACAGAAAGAATTTGACGCGGTAAAAGAAAAATATATCAATACTGACGAATGGTTGAAAGCACCGAACGGCAAGGATACAAATTTAAGTGAACATTTGTGGGTAATGGTTAGAACTCCTCGCTTTAAAAATTGGTTTGGAGATTGGGAAAATTTGCCTAAAACAGCAAGCAAAGTTGTTGACGCTAACGGCGAGCCGCTTATAGTTTTTCATGGAACAAAAGCAGATATTAATATTTTTGATAAAAAATTTTTAGGTTTAATATCAAAAGACCCGTTAAGTTATTTAGGATTCCATTTTACACCAAATCAAACAATGGCATTATCTTTTTTTTCTGGAAAAGATGAAAAAATAATCCCATCTTTTATTAATATAAAAAATATGTTAAAAATAAAAGAAAGTGAATTAGTAAAAAATATAATTAACTTTGCAAAAGAAAATAATTATATAAATATAAATATAGCCAATGATTTATTAAAAAGAAATTATTTTGAAACGACAACTGACAAAAACGGCATTGTTCAATTATTACAAAAAGAAGCATTTAAGATAAAATCAAAACAAAAATATGATATGCAGAAAATATCATATGAATATTTGAAAACATTAAAAGAAAAAGGATATGACGGAATAACTTATCAAAATGAAATAGAATGGGCAAGCGATAAAAGATATGATTATATTGCATTTGAACCTAACCAAATAAAATCAATCTACAATGTCGGCTCGTTCGGCGAAACTGACGATATTAGGTATATGACAGACGCAAACGGAAATCGTGTTGAAGTTAAACCGCTTCCAGACGGCATTGATATTGTCAATGGTTTTTATTCTAATATCGAAAAGAAGATACTTGAAACAACACAGGATAGCTTAAAGGCAGAACAATGGATTGAACGATTCGGGCGAAAAAACGATGAAACGAATTATACAGGTATGCTTGACTTTCTTGAAAGCAAAGGTTTAAAAAATCAAGTTAAGAAAAGTGAAGTTTTAGATTTTATCAAGAATAACAGAATTGAGATTGTTGAGGTTGTGAAAAAAAAAGAATTATTTACCGGTGAAAAAACAAATAATTTTACAGAAGAAGCAAAAGCAGAATATAAAGAAATAATACAAAAAATAAAAGAAATAGAACAATTTGAAGAAAGAATTAATGGAAGTATTGAAGATTTAGAAAATGCAATAAAAGAATTACAAGAAAATCCAGATAGTTATGAAGATGATATTATAAATGAAACCGAATTTTATAATTACCAACTTGATGACAAAGGCGATAATTATAGGGAAGTTTTGATTACGTTGCCTAATCAAAAAACTTTATTTAAATCCACCCACTTTGACGAGCCGAACATATTAGCACACTTGCGAATGAGTGAACGCACAGATAAAAACGGTAATAAAGTTTTGTTCTTGGAAGAAGTGCAATCGGATTTCGGGCAGGCATTTAGAGATAAAAAAACAGAAGCAAAAGCCCCGTTTATAACCAAAACAACAGATTGGGTTAAACTTGCTTTAAAATACGCTATGATTGAAGCGGTTAAAGTTGACGCTGATTATATTGCTTGGACTACCGGCGAACAGCAGGCCGCAAGGTATGATTTGAGTAAGCAGATTGATAAAATAGAAACTGTTAAAAATAATAATAATACTTATAATATAATTGCATATAAAAATAATTCTATAATTTTTGAAAAAGAAAATTTAAAAGAAAATGAAATTGAAAATTATATTGGAAAAGATTTAGCAAAAAAAACGCTCATTCCTAAAAAAATTGATTATGAAATAGAAGTTGTCCCTTTAGATGAAAGTTATAAACAAATAGAATCATTAAAAAATCAAAATTTTAATGCAAGAAAAAAGGGGAATATGGGCATTGGCGAAACTGGCAAAACAGAAAAAGAAGCTTTTGAAAAATATAAAAATAAATATGAATCTAAACATATTTTTTCAGGTCTTGACTTAAAAGTCGGCGGCGAGGGTATGCTTGCTTTTTATGGCAATCCTAAAACTAATAATAAAGGAATTATCGGAGGGGTTATTGAAAGTAAAGATTTATTCGACAAAGAAAGTATCGGGCAAATTGATGTCGGACACGGCAAACAACACGCTGTAAAAATTACTGATGAAATAAAACAAAAAGTTAAGCAGGGATTGCCTCAATTTATGTTTTTCAAACAAAATTCTATTGAAAATTCAGCCAAAAATGTAATAGATGCTATTTCTGAAAAAGTTGTTGACCAAAAAAAGGTAAAAGTAAAAGTTAATGAATTGGTCGCAAACATTATTTCGTCAGGCATAACTAAAATTAAAGATATTTTTAATTCAATAAACAAACTTATTTCAGAAGAAATACGCAACAAATTTCCTAAATTGCGTAGAATGATAATCAATGCTTTAAAAAATATCAAAGAAAGTATTAAAGCAGGCAATATCGGATTATCAATAAAAGTAGTTGACGCTGATTATTTACAGAAATTAACTGACATAAAAGATTTAAAATTGACAAAAGAACAAAACGCTAAAATTCAAACTTTATTAATCAAAAATTCACAAACTAAAGTCAATTTGTTAAATGATTATTTGAATGGAATTATAAACAAACAACAATTAAACAACGCATTATTTGATATTGATTTTAAACAGGATAATACTATTTTGAAAATTGTTGGTATGGGAAATCAGGCAGTATCAAAACATTATGAAAAAACAAAACACGAATATAAAGAAATTTTACCAGCCGCGTCAGAGGAATTTGTTAAAATTGATAGAATGAAACTTGCAGAACAGCAAAAACTTTCGTATGAATTAGTAATGAAAGACCAAAAATTAGCGTGGGAAATATCATTGGGAATAAAACCTGCACCCGAACCATTATTTAAAACATCCGTGCAAATAGCATTAAAGCAAGTATTGAAAGATACAGGCAACGCTGATTTAGCAAACCTTATTGAAAGAGAATTGTCAAAGGTATATTCCGAAGCTGGACAATTATTAAACACGGCAAAATTAAATCTTGACGGCAAGCATAAAATCATTGCGCATTTAGAAAATATAAATAAAATAGAGTTAGGGCGTAAGTTATTGAATGATAAAAAAGCGGCGGAAGAAGATGCTAAAAAAGCAGTTGATAAAGAAGTTAAAAGGCGTGTTAAAAAAGCAAAATCAGAAATTGGATTATTAAAGAAAAAACAAAACGCGCGCGCCTTATTAAAATCTTTAATTTGTAAATAATTTATAAAGAGGACAAATAATGAGTAAAATTTTATGTATTCCAAAACCAATAGCCGAAAAAATACTTGCAGAATTTGAAAAATTTGAAAAAAAAGGCAAAAATATTTATGATTATTTAGAAAAATTAAATCCGCAAGAAAGAGTTGATTTTTTTTCTCGGTTTACAAATAAGGAAACTGCAATAGGCATAACTGCACTTTGGGAAAAAGCTATTAATTCAAATAATACTAACGCACTTGCAGAATGGACTTTAAAGGTAGCATACGGACACACTAAAACACCTTATAAAATGAAAGGGATTGGCTACATTATTAAACAAATGCAAGAAATGAATAAACAAAATATTAATGTTGAAGATTTAAAAAAATTAACATCAAAAGAAAGGATAAAAACATTTACAAAAATATTTGCCGATACTTTACCGCCTGATTTAGCCGAATCAGCAGAAATGATAAAAGAAAATTCTGAAAAATACGGAAATTTACTTAATTCTTATTTTGAACGCTTGCAAAAAACAGGCAACCTTAAAATTTGGGAAGAAAAAGCACTCGGCACAAGCGAATTACGCAAAGATGAAAAAGCGTTAGGAGCGTTTAACACGCTTAATAAATTATCGGAACTCGGCGTATTAACACCAAAAACTGAAAATGAATATTTACAGTCAATAGTTGAAGAACAGCTCGGTTATAAATTTTCTGAATTTCAAGCGCGCAAAATTGATAAAATGACAAAAGAATTATCTGATTTATATGATAATGTAAAAGGCAACTGGACTTTTGAAAATGCAGAAGCAGTAAAAGCATATTTTGATAAACGCTATGAAATGGATAGGTATATAAGTCAATTTGAGCCGCTAAAACTGTTTGATTTATTTACTGATACTATTGCGCCCGGCTCTTTATTAATGAGCTTGCGTTCACCCGTGAATAGTTTGGTTTGGCAGATTTGGCAGGGTATAGGCACAATGGGAATGAAAAAAGTTTTAGCAGGAACAGAAGTAAAATTGCCGACTGACCCTGAAACAATTAAAAATATAAAATTATTAACCGGATTAAATGAATGGGATGATTTAAAAGACGCGTGGAAACAGGCACTATTTGCGTTCGGAATTTATGCTAAAACCGGCTATGATATTTCACGAATGATAACGCTTGACGATGAAAGTTTTTTAGTTTACGGCGAGCAATTTCATAAATTACACGGATTCGATAAGCAAGACGCAGGTTTGGATTGGTTAGATAAAAGTTATCTTGATTTAAAAAAATATCTAAATTTAGAAAACTTTAAAAATTTATCAAAAATTAAAGATATAAAACTTATTAAAGCATATATTTCAGCAATGTCAGCAGGTCAAAAATATATGGCAGGCGGAACAGATGTTTTTGGCGCAGCATTACATAAATACGGAACAGTGAGTATGCTTGCAAATATGCGGGCAAAAGCAGAGTATCAATATCAGTTAGAAAAAAACAAAGATAATCCAGCTGAATTAGAAAAACTAAAAGAAAAAGAAAAATGGATTGCAGAACGCAAGAAATTTTATATTAAAGAGGGTATGGGATTCAACCCTAAAACTGAATTCGGAAATAAACTTAAAAATTTAGGCATACTTGACGCGAACAAAGCAAATAATACAGAGAAAAATGAATTTGCAAGTATATGTATGCGGTTAAGGGATAAATTAGTTATACCATTAGGAAGTTTAGGCAGATATGAATTTTTAAAACCAGACGAACAAAAAATCAAAGATAAAATTGATAGTTTAAAAGAACAATATAAAAAATCAACTGACGAAACTGAAAAACAAAAATTATCGGAAGAAATTGCAAACGCCGAAGATGAACTAATGAAAAAAGGCGTTATTTTAGGTGATTTTAAATTTGGTAAAGTATTATTACCATTCTTTAAAATACCAGCCACAGTATTAGGCAAAGGGATTAAAATAGCAAGCGGCGCAAGTGCATTAATTAGTATTGCAAAATGGATTCAAGTAGGACTTAATAAAAGCGATTTAACTAAATTAAATAACAATATTAAAGGATTAACTAATAGGTATGATGCTTTAAAAATTCAGATTGAAAATGAAAAAGATTTAAAAAAGAAGCAAGAAAAGGAAGATTTACTTTTACAACTTAACGGCGAAATTCAAGATAAAGAATTTGAACGCGAGAATATTTATAGGAATATGCAGGCGGCACTTAAACCGGCAATATCAGAATTAGTCGCAACATTCGGAGTATTAGCCGCAACATTTATTTTAATAGGTGCGTTCGGCATTGACCCTGACGATGATTTTATAAGCTATTATGATTTTCAAAAAAAAAGCGAAAATAATTTATCAGACGCGCGCGCCAAAGCTTCTGCAAATTATATCAGAATTGGCGGCACTTGGATAAACTTAAATTGGTTTCCGATTATAAACATAACCTTAACAGGTATTTTAGAAGCAAATAAGAAAAAAACAAGTCCATTATCTGCATATATGAAAGGTATAGCAATGCAGGTTTTATCATTTCCGGGCGTTCCTTTGTTTGAAACAGCGTCAAGTCGTATTCGTGGTTGGGATAGCGAAAAAGATTTTTCTGAAAATATGGATTGGGCAGGCAATGAATTAGCTACTTTTTTTGCTTCAAGATTGCTTACAAACGCATTGTATAATGATGTTATAAAACCGATTGGCGCAGAACCTAAAACGGATATTTTAGGGCGCGAAAAAGAAAATAATTTTATCGGTAAAATGTTTGCAGGCGCAAATATAAACGCAAGCACAGAAAATGAAATTACAAAAGAACTTTTAAGATTGCAAAATGCAGGTGAATTGCCGGTATTAAAAAATGAAATAGATGGTGTTGAAATTCCTAATCATTTAAAACGCGCTTGGGCGAATAATCTTGAAAAATTGTTTAATTCAAATTATTATCAGCGATTAAAAAAAGACGAAGATAAAAAGAAAAAAATTAATGAATTGCGTAAAAAATATATTGATGATAAAATGAAAAAGAAATAATTATAAACTAACAATTTTATTTTTACTAAATATTTAATTATATTATATCTTTTTTTCTTAAATTATTAGTAAACATTTCGCAAGCTCCGTGTTTGCTATTCATAAAAACAATTTTATTTTGATTAAATGAATCAAAATAACTAAAACATTTACAACCATAACCAAAAAATTCAGATATAGCGCCCCTTGCGCATTTAAGATTATTTGATGGGTGTTTATAAATTTTTACCAAAAATTTACATCTACAACAACACTCTTTTCTATAACATTTTTTCATTCACAATATCCCCTTTATTAAATATTAAAATTTATATTGTAATTTTGTTTTTTCACAAATTAATTCAGCTTCTCGGCGCATTTGATTAGTTTTATTTTTTTGTTTTTGAATATCTAAAAACATAATCATACCCGTTTGCATAGCAGTCAATAATAATTTTTGATTATCAATTATTTCTTGCAGATAAATCATAAATTCTCCATCGAATTTATTTCCTATTACTTCGATTTCTTCGCATATTGAGCCGTCAAAATTATTTTCTTCAAGATATTTCTTAACTATATCTTTAACATTCATATTAACCCCCAATAATAAATTTTAATAAACTTCAACCGGTAATCCGGTAATCTCCATAATTTTTTTTTTAAAATTTTCAGCGTCTGCATTTTCTTTTGATAAATGCAATAGCTGTATTTTTTCGCATTCTGATAAATCCTGCGCCTTGAAAAACTCAATAACATTCTGCAAGCTAAAATGAGACGATTTAAGGCGTTTAGCGCGGCAGCCGTCTATTATCCCTAATTCAATGTTTTTCTCTAAAATTTCAGCGTCATAATTGCATTCCATCATATAATAATTGATTTTAGAAAACACTTGTTTCAAATAAAATGTATCTGTCGCAAAAACTAATCTTTTATTTTCTGTTACAGATTTAATCCAAAAACCTACCGAACCTTTGCAATCGTGCTGTGTTTCAAACGCCTTGATTGTAAAGCTGCCGATTTTAAAAGTTTTTTTCGGTTCAATTATTTCAATTCCAATATTATTTTTTTCTAAATTAAGGGCTTCTGCGGTTTCCAAAGTCATAAAACAACTTATTCCAAACTTCAAAAAATCTTGGCA
>Ga0208824_1003455_pt1 | contig 10893 bp, 6 predicted proteins | sample AD_JPNTR3_MetaG_FD_184447 | JGI IMG/M metagenome (GOLD analysis project Ga0208824, IMG submission 184447) | Active sludge microbial communities of municipal wastewater-treating anaerobic digesters from Japan - AD_JPNTR3_MetaG (SPAdes) (version 2) | ecosystem: Engineered > Bioreactor > Anaerobic >...
CTGCATAGTTTTGAACGAAAGATTCTGTTTTCCACTTTCTATGCGTGACAGAGTAGGCACAGCAATTCCAGTAAGGTCACTTAGCTTCTTCTGGGTGAGACCTTTCTCAACGCGAAGATCGATAAGAGCATTTACAAAATCGAACAGCGGGCCAAACTCTTCCTGGGCCTTCTGGTAACCTTCGTTCTTCTCGAGTCTCTTAATAAGTTGCTCAAATGTTGCCATATAACTCACATCCTCCTAATCAAACCTTGCAGTGTATCTCTTGTACCTTCTCTGAGCAGTTTCGATATCCCTATCTTGTTCTGCCTTGCCTTTCTTAAACCCCGCACAAACAAAAACGATTGTCTTTGTCTTTCGATGAGCACCAAAATAGATACGAATTTGCTTCTTAAGGAGTGTTGATTTATCTTTGTACTCAAAGATATCCATCGAGCTAATGTCCTTTATGTGTTTAACAATGAACTCTTGTGTGACCCCTCTACCTTCACCCAATCTCTTGAAAAACAACTTCAATATCCTCTCAGCAGCTTCTCTATCACTTTTATAGAGGTTGTAAATGAAATCACCCACATAATTGCTTCCATCATCTTCATCGAAAAAATAGACTGAGTAATTCTCCCATCTAACAAGTTCCATAACTCCTCCACAAGGCATCTATAATGTTAGCATATATGTTAATATAAGTCAAATTTCACTCTTGAGTAGTTTCTGCAAAAACTGGCTAGAACTTCTTGATCATCATTATGACCTATTGGGGAGGGTTACAAACACTGCAGGGAGTATACCCTCTTCTCTTTGCTTCCGAAAGTCGTAAAGCGATTTTACTGTCCTTGAGATATCTGCACCCTTCTCTATGATACTTCGTGCCCGTATTGGTAATGAAGACCGTGGGATCGTATCCAGGCTTGGTTTCTTCCACTGGAGTCTTGATAATGGCCTCTTGCAGACCCCACAAACCCAACGAGTTGTCTCTGGCGTAAGTCTCTGCTTCTAAGAAGGTTTGCATATAGTTTTCGTTGAAAGAGAAGCTTGTGTATGCGTGGCCATAGCCGTTGATAATGGCCAGAAGGTTGAAGAGAACATATCTGGTCTCTCCCGAGTACTCGACAGGGAGCCATAGGTAACCAAGAATTCGGTTGTACCTGTCTCGAGGGTCCCAGTCGTAGGAAAGGCGTACATTCTTCTCGTTTAGTAGATTCTTGGCAAAATCAGATGCTTCTCTTCCAAACTCCTCTACTGGTTTGCTGGGATGAACCGTTTCGGGAGTATCCAGACCTATTAACCTGACCGGTTCAATAAGCTTGAGAGTTTTGCTCCGGATCAGGTTTACTGTATCGCCGTCAGTAACCCAGGCAATCTCGGCCTCGTCGAAGGCTGTTACTTCGTTGTAGAGGTCAAAATACTCAGCAAAATACAGAACTTTAGTACCATCCAAATCAAGTTCAAGCGGTGTGAGTGCAAAAGATGCAATCACCAGAAGCAATAGCAAAGCAATTGCTGTTGCCTTTTTCATTCCCCATCCCCTCCAGCTAGTTACAACTCCTCGCTGGCCTTCTTACTGAGTATCCCCCATTTCTTAAGCATTTCTTCAACGGAGGCCGATATACCTCCAAAATATCCCTTAAGGGTTTCTCGTGCTGTGTTTATAGAACGACTTGTGATTTTGTCTCCTTTCAGGACTTCCGGTAAGCGTCTGTCCAGTTCCTTCAACTCCGGGAGTCCCATAGCGTCTATATAAAACTTGTCCGTCAGAACTTTCAGGAAAAGAGCCGTCTCGCTTTCCATTTCGTTTAATTCCTGGAGACTTAGCGTTTCGTACCATTTGTTCTCCAGGGATCTAATCAGGTAGCTCCACTTGTTCTTGGCTTTCTTTGTGGAAACATAGAAAATTGCTCGTTGAAGCTTAGTCTGGAATTGTTCCGCGGAATTCGATACCGTTTGGTCATCATCAAGCTTCCCTGCTTCGGCCACTATCTGATCTATGATAGCCTTATTGGTCCTGGAAACTTCAAACCCTTTCAGAAGAGCATAGCTCAGAACATTTGAAAGCGCGTGGTACTGTGAAAAGAAAAGTAATCTATCTTCTTGGTGATTTTCGCTTTCTTTATTTTCCTTATTGTTTAGTATGTTTGTAGGTTTAAGATCTTTACTAACAAAACATACTAAACCATACGGACCATATGTAATTTCTTCATATGATAGATTTTCGAAGATTTCTTCACAAGTGGAGGCGATTCCATTTTCCTCAATAAAACGCGTATAAGTCTCTTTAATAGAGACTTCACTGCCACTTCGGTTATTCTTTGAAGGGATATAAGAAATCCAATTCTTTTCATTAAGATCGTGAAGAACCTGGAACGCAGTTCTGTAAGTGGTTCCACACGTTTTACTCAATTCGTTGTTTTTGACGTGGATAGTTGTCTTCTTAGTCTTAATACTTTCGGAAACCATTTTGCAAAGGACTATACGTGCTTGTGCACTGAGTTCAGTCTGTCTAAAGATAAATGGCAGAATTTGTGTGAAAGTGTAAGCTCGGATTTGGTCCAATTTCACAAAGTTTGAGGGGTCTTCATATGTAATATCTTCATATGAAGTTTTTTCAGGTGATGCCTTTTTATCATATGAAGTTTCTTCAGATGACCCCCTATCATATGAAGTTTTATCATATGAAGTTTCTTCAGGTGTGGAAGTTTTTTCATATGATCTTTCTTCATATGAAGTTTTATCATATGAAGTTTCTTCAGGTGTGGAAGTTTTTTCATATGAAGTTTTTTCAGATGACCCCCCATCATATGAAGTTTTATCATATGAAGTTTCTTCAGGTGTGGAAGTTTTTTCATATGATCTTTCTTCATATGATGGGTCCTTTTTTTGTTGCTTTTCAGGTGTTCTTGTGTCTAATTCTTCTGGTGGGGTGGCCTCTTCCCTCAGGCCTTCCTCGTTTTTATCTTCCATATCAACCAAAGCTGCCTGCCTTGAGAGGTCCTGATGAAGATTCAGGAGTCGCCCTATCCCACTTGTAGTGGTCTTCTTCTTCATTAGTTTCACCTAAATTCAATCAGGCCTAGCAACTCGTCAACTAGAGCTTCATAATCCACCAAACCTTGAGGGTGCTTTCTCTCTTCGTCGGCATATACTCTGAGTGGGAAGCCCTGCGCTATGGCCCTTTGTACATCTGTGTTTCGGTTTATGAAAGACGAAAGAACAATGTCTTCCCCGAAGGTGGACGCGACATCTTCTCTGACGTCTTTTGACATCCTTGTCCTTGAATCAAACATTGTTATTAGTATCCGTACCAGGAAAGACCTCTTAGTTGCGGGTTCAATATCGTTGGTAATGATGTTTTTCAGTCTTACAAAGCCCTCCACACCCAGGAATGAAGAGTCTATCGGGACTATGATTATCTCACTGGCAATGATGCCGTTTAGAACGAAAGTCCCCACGTTTGGCGGTGTGTCAATAATTACGAAGTCATATCTGGCCTTGATTGGTCTGAGGGCCAAATCAAGCAAAAAATATGGAGTAATAGCCCTTCGAAGTTCGTCTTCTATATCGAACATACCGATGTTGGAAGGTATCAGATCGAAGTTAGGTCCGAGATTCACGATCGCCTCTTCTACACGCGCTTTCCGTGTCAAAACTTCCGCTACCGTATTGAAGAAGTCTAGAGGATTCTTTCCCAATGACATAGAGCAATGCCCTTGCGGATCCATATCCACCAAAAGAACTTTTTTACCCCTGCTAGCTAAGATGTCTGCAACATTTACACAGCAAGTGGTCTTCCCCACACCGCCCTTAGAATTTCCGAACATAATGGAAGTGCCCATAAATAATCAACCTCTCTCTTGCAGTAATCTCTTCAGGTTTCGTTGGAGCCACTCCACCTGGCGTTTGTCATAGACCCTCCAATTCCGAATATCCCGGACTGGAGCAAAAGGAAGCTTACCAGCTGCTTCCCATCTGAAAAGTGTTCTCTTATTGATACCCAAAATATCGGCGACTTGCTGTGCCCGAAATAAACCGTCCTCTTTCATCTTTTCCCCCATAGCCAAAAGTACATACTATACATACTTAACATACTTCAGCTCGATACTACCACAACAGACACAGCAAAAGCAAGAAATTAGGAAAAAAGACTTTACCGATAACCAGAAGAAGTGCCTAAGACAGTTTCTGAAAAGGAAGGTGGGACTTCGTCCTTTTGTGTAGGCATTGGCTAGAACTTCCATCTATAGAATTATATTCCATAGAACAAACTTCCATAGATATCGAACTGCTCATTATAAGCGCTATATAAGCTTTTGAGAGATGTTGGTCAGGTACAGCTGCATCATCTCGTCATCATCCAGGTCCTTGGCTCCAATCCTGAAGACAACATAACCACTCGCCTGAAGGAAAAGCTCTTGCCTTCTGTCAAGTTCGATCCTCTCTTCTCCTCTACCCGCGTGATACGCAAAACCATCGATGTATATCATTACTTTCTTGTCCGGATAGGCAAAGTCCGGGATGGTAGTTATACCAGGCATACTTATCTGGTACTGCAATTTAGGCTCCGGCAGTCCATAACTTCTTATAATCTGCAAGAATCTGTCTTCTGCCGGTGACTGCAGAGGAGTCTCATCGACGTCCTCCCTTCGTGTTCCAGGGATCGGTACCTCAGATACCGCACCAGCCGTAAGTATTGAATCAAGGACCTCTACCGCCAGTTCGCGGTCAAGCGACGAATGGTAGGGCTGATTCCAGAAGGTCAAAAGGCACTGGTAGCAGGACTTTTTGCAACTGCAGCCTTTCAGGACCTCTCTGGCCTTCTCAAGAACTCTCCTTCGGTGCTGGAAAAGCACTTCTATGTACCCCGACCCGCCGGGCACTGTTTCGAAGAGTACAACGTGGAAGTTATCTTCCATACCGTTAACAAAGCTATCGATATCGCTCATACTAATATCCAGCTCTATCGATGCACCGAGCTTTATTGCTTCCATATAGTTTGCTGCGTGAACTCGGCTCTTGAACGGCCCTATAACCATTACATCCGACAAGAACTCGGCGTGCAGAGCCCTCCTGAATTCAGGCAGCCTTTCAGGAGCAATTTTCTTATTGTGGACTACTCCCATATGTCTCAGGAAGTGATCTTTACCATTTTGAGTGTTCTCTTCCGCAACTCCGCACTCGGGGCAGATGAAGAACCCATAACCGTAATTGGCAGTGTCTCTGGGAGCGCCGGTATTTACAAGAACCACCACGTCTTTTCTGCGGAACTTGGTGAGCAATCCATCGGCATTGCTTGTAATGCCGCCCAGATGCTTCTCCCTTACAATGCCCCGGATATCGTATCCCATTATCACCCTTCGATTCTCACTGTCGCCAGGTTTACCATCTAAAGCGAGCTTCGGGTCTGTAATATGAACCGACTCCAGCTTTACCCGTGCAGGATCATCAAATACCGGCTCGTCGTTTCTTTCGGGAGCTATGTAGTCTCCAATCACAACAAACCTCTGTCTGAAATCACTTCTGGTGTCTGCTGTATAGAAATTGTATCTTACCGGCCTGTACTTGCTTCCGACGGCATAAAGCCTGGACAGTGGGGCGAACTCCCTCAGCGCTATGTTGTAGTTCCTGTCTATCTCCACAAACCCATCACTCTCCAGACATCTTGCAGTCACGTGACCTCTGGCAAGGGAATAGCCCGGGAAGAAACCATACTTAACCAGCACAGATATAGTATAGAAATCGTTTACAGAGTCATTATCTCTTTGAGGCTCCATAAAGCTTCGTAGATAGTTCGTTATGGCGTTGATTTCCCTGCCAACATTCCCAGCACTGAACAGTCTAACCCTCTCTTCAATCAGAAAGATCAGATCGTTCCGGATATGCTCGAGTATTCTGTTCAATTGAGTTGGAGTATCGCTCAAGAAAAAGTGAGTCAACTCTTCAGAGACGGCACTTTGCATAGTGTTAAGGTCATCCTCTGGCCAGGACTCCAGGAAGCGGTCTATCTCATTGTGGAGAGTTTCCTTGTAGTGCTCTATAAGCTTCACAAGAGAAGCCGAAAGGTCTTTCCTTCCCTCGAGTGCATCGACTGCGCCTCCATCAAAGAGGTCTATGTTCGGGAAGAAGGCGTTGATGTAGTTGGGAAGATAAGCCTCCAGAAGCGCTCTATCTTCGTCGGTGTTGACGGTACTCAGAAGCTTCGTTGTGATTGCGGAGTGTGTATGCTTTGAGACCAGAGGGATATTAACCATAGAGAAGGCCGGAACCTTTATCTTACCTGTGATCATCTCTTCAGGTCTGGAGAAAAAGTAAAGATCGTGAGAGCTTCGGCCGCAGTAAGTCGTTACCACGGCTATTCTGTGGCGTCTTCCGGCCCTTCCGGCCCTCTGATCGTAATTTGCCGGAGTTGGAGGAGTGTTTCTCAGCAGTACCATATCCAATTTTCCGATGTCCACACCCAGTTCTAGAGTTGGGGTTGCAACTATGCAGTTTATATTCCCCTGTTCGTCTTTGAACTCTCTTTCAATCCTTTCTCGCTCTGCCCTTCTGACCTGCCCGGAATGCTCGAAAGCCTTTAGTGTTTTTATATCTCTTCCGTAAAGGTGCCTCTTTACGTTATAGTCGGAAGTCTCCACCGGTTTCTCACACAGCTGTCCTTTGCAGTTATGACGTGTGCAAACAAGACCGGGGATCTTTCTGATCGTCCTTGTGCCGCACCTTCGACACTCGTAAAAGTGAGGGAGGGAATCCTCTCCGATCTTTTTGTTTCTGGAAAAGAATATGGCCTCACTGTTTATGGCATAATGAGTATTCTCACGCTCTGCCAGTACTCTATTATCCACCAAATGGCGCCACAGCTCTTCCAGGAAGGAATTCGTCAGTCCTTCATTATTGGGGAAAGCCTTTCTTATGAACTTCTGATAATAAGAAACCCCGTTGTTGGAGATCCACCATTTTAGGTTGGATTGATTATTATACGCAGGAGCTCTGAGGGTGTAGACTTCTGGGCCGAACCATTTGCTGAGTTTAATGTACCCCTTTACCACACGGATATCCTGGTTGTTAACGTTGAGAAGGTTATGGTTTATTCCGGTGTTTGATCTCATATGGTCGAGGATGTTCTCGATCACGGCCATAACACTATCTGAAGTCGTATCGAGTTCTTCGGTCCAACGCTTTACGAAGTCACTATCGCTTTTAATGTTGCCATAGGAAACCTTGACCAGTCCGAGGTTCTCAAGGCTTCCGCGTCTGTAACGGGGAAGACAGAAATCCTCAAGTATAAACCATTCGACAGAGTCCCGGAAGTAGTTCGGTCTCATCCCCTCCTCGACCTCGAAGTCCCGGTACTCTCCTTTTTTCTGAATCCTGTTAGTTATTTCGTTTGCAAGCTCCAGGGACGTGTAAACTCTTTCCTCTTCCATTACGGCATACAGATAATCCCTGAACTTGAACCTCTTCGATCTCTCGTTTATAAATGCTGCCTGAAAGGCAGCTTCCTGCCTGTTGTCCGTGAATACCAGAAGCTTGGCAGCGTCTTTGGAGACGGAGTTGAGCATATTCTGGGCCAGTATGAGGATATCCAGAGCCTCGTTAGAGACTGAAGGTAGAAGGTTTGAAGATGTATTTTCCTCTGCATCATCACTTCCCAGAGAGACGCCGCAAGATAGGCAACGAAGTCTGGCGGCCTGACGGACCTTTTTGAGACTGACGAATCTGTCGCCGTTGCAGAGTGGATTGAGGCAACGGGTTACAGCATCTTCGTGAACTGTACCACATTTCTCACAGACCCAGACGTTCTGTGCCGATCCTTCTTGTTCTTCCCCGGTTATATTGTCGGTAAGCAGTATCATCCGGCTCTCGACTGGTTCTTCATCGGCTCCTGTGGGCGTATGGAAGGCTATCCCTTCAACCTGATTAGCAGATGCCGAAGGTATCACATAGTAATGTTGGCCACATCTGGCGCAGCCATAGAGTTTGAAGTAATAATGGTCCTGCAAGTCATCTTTGTCGTTCAGGCTTATAACTCTCTGGTTGTTATCAAAGGAAATCCTCAGGTTTTGGATCCCCCGGGCAAAGAAATGAATCTTCGGCCGCAGGAGGGGTTCATTGTCTTCCTTGACCACTAGACCGGCGAGAAGATAAGAATAAATCTCGGCAGCGATAGCTTCCCTACTGGCCGATTGTCTGCCAAGTTCTCTGATCTTTTCCACGGCACTCTCAAGAAGCGTGGGTTTGGATAGAAGTTCCTGTAACTCCGTTATGATAGCGTTCTTCTTCAGTGTCACGTAAGCGTTGTCTTTGTTTATTGTTCTGTATGTCAGCTGTGTCAGTAACTTGTAGAAGTTTGGTCCGGGCTGACCATCCTCGGGTATGTTTGATACCTCTTCCACCATTTGCTTCAGAATCTCTTCAGGATTTCTGGGGATTGTTGGTGTGTATTCGTCTGCTACCCTCTCCAGGTCTACATATGACTCAGTAACCAGCTTTATGCCATCTGGATCGATACCGAAGAGTCTAGAGCCGAAGCGCTTGACTACGGTTTCCGGCTCTTCGTCACGGGAAGCGACCGTTGCTGAGGTCCCTATAAAAGTTATTTTCTCAGAGTCGGGAACAACGAGCTTCAGCCTTCTCAGCAGACAGGCAACCTCCGAGCCGAGCTCTCCGACATAACTATGGACTTCGTCCATTACTATGAACTGGAGATCAGAGTTTCTGAATATATCCAAATCCTTGTTGCGAAGAAGTAGATACTCAAGCTGGGAGTAGTTGGTGAGGAGAATCTGTGGGGGTCTTTCCCGGATCTCCTCCCTGCAGAGGCGTTCTTCCCAGGGAGCAAGATATCCACCCTTGACCTCTTCGAGCTGCTCTTGCGTGAACTTCACCATATTGGAAGGTCTTCGTATGTTTGAAGGCAAGAGTTCGGGAGTGTCTCCGGTGTATCTGGCAAACGTCACGCCGGTACCTGCAAGCATCATTCTGAGTCTCCGGAGCTGATCGTTGACCAGAGCGTTCATAGGGTATATCAGTAGCGCCAGAAGTTTCTTCTCCTGCTGCTTCTTGGCCCGATCTATTATTGGTAGGAGGAAAGATTCCGTCTTCCCTGATCCCGTTCCGGTAGAGACGATAGTATGGTTCCCTTCTATAATACTCTCGGCAGCCTCCTCCTGGTGCTTGTGTAAGTTTTCGTATGTGAAGACGCCGTTCAGTACAGGATCAAGTCCTAGACCGGAAGTGAACTCCTTTATACTCTTACCCCTGACGAAGGGTCTGTTGAGGTAGATATATGGTCCATTAACCAGGCTCGATCCACGAAGCAGATCGTAGGCAATTAGATCCTTCAGTTGGTTCTCCAGACCTTCATCTGCGATGTTCAGGGTGCTTATAAGGAAGTCTGTGAAGCTCTCGAAGGTCTCTTTGCTGAAAACTACCGGGTTAATGGACATAGTATCACCTCAATGTTCCGGAAAACGGGCTCTCTTTGTAAAACCCTATTTTGCAGAAGCTATTCAACTGTTGAGCCTCGGATCGCTGATTTGGCTCTTGATAACATCTGTTCAAGCGAATTCTGCAAGTCATTTACTTTTTTCAGTTTTGAATCCATTGCCTCATCTTTTTTCTCTAAAGACACTATCAATTTGTCCAATTTAGACATCTGAGCCCTGATTTGTTTGATAAGAGTATCGGCTTCTCTAAAAAGATCCAATATACCGCTTATGATAACCCCTCCCTTGATACATTCGTTATCCTGTTTAGATACGTACTCATTTCACTAACCTCATTCTCAATATTCATAAGTATTAGAGTTAGAATTTGTAGAGAAACCAAATCCTCTGAATATACGATATCCCTATCAAATTCCAAAGAGTAGTCATAATTTAATGCCTCGCTATTCTCAAGCTTTGATGGATCTAGCTTCCCAGAGTTTAGCTCTGAGAGTTCCCATTCCCTAGTTGGAACGAAGAAAATGTCTACTAACTGAGGACAGAAAGTACAGGTTTTTGAGATATTTATTCCAAGAGTTCTTTGGTTAATTCTACAGACAAGCTTGCCTTTCTGATCATCCCCAACACTGCAAATGGAGTTTCCTATTCTACTTAGAGAAGAGTTTTCCAGCTCAAGTGAAATATCTCGATTCTCAGCAAAGGAAACCACTGCGTATGTTTCATCTGAGTTCAAGTTAGCCGAAAAGCTCTTTAGAGGTTCAGAAATGTCTTGCGAGCAAAAATCTATCCTCACTTGATTCCCTTTTCCACTAGATTTATGAATTATGAAGTATCTTTTTTCGGGAAGGTCAGACACATCACATAATACTGCGGTTTTTCCAACACCCGGATCGACAATAGAAACCCGGTCACCAATGATCGAATACTTGCTCGCTACGGAAAGCCCTTTCGATACAAGAAAGGCGTCGTCATTAAAAAGAGGTTCAATTCCTAAAGAGGATCTTAAAATCTGACGCAGTCTCTCTTGAAATAGAGGTATAACACAGCTTCCACCACACACTAGAGCGGAATCAATTCGGTTACCTTTTACAGTCTCATTGAAGTCCTCAATATTTCTGAAAAGCTGTTCAAAGTTCTTTTTTAGTATTTTCTCTTCAAATTCAGAGCGGTTTATTTTTATGGAGATAAGATTGTTTGTTTCATCATCAAGGTAGAAGTCTTCAACTTCTTCTTCAAAGGAAAGCATTTCTTTAATACTCCTAATTGTGGGTAACAATCTTTGATCAAAAACCCTTTGTTTATCTGGCTTTTGTCTGTTTCTGGCATACTCAAGGAGGTCTTGATCTATGTTTACACCGCCAAAATTCATTTGTGTACGGCCCAAGAGCTTCTCTAACCCTCTTTTGTAGGTAAAGACTACTATGTCTAGAGTTCCGCCGCCAAAGTCAACAACATA
>Ga0208824_1003463_pt1 | contig 10868 bp, 6 predicted proteins | sample AD_JPNTR3_MetaG_FD_184447 | JGI IMG/M metagenome (GOLD analysis project Ga0208824, IMG submission 184447) | Active sludge microbial communities of municipal wastewater-treating anaerobic digesters from Japan - AD_JPNTR3_MetaG (SPAdes) (version 2) | ecosystem: Engineered > Bioreactor > Anaerobic >...
ATTCCTTTCAGAATACAAGCTACTCCAGGATGGTAGTGCTTGGTACAATCCTGGCCGCGACAGTCACCGAGATTTTTCTCGCCAATCTTTACTATTTCCATACATTTAAAAACGAATTCGCTAAAATCGCGGATACCAGGGCGATTGTACTGCCCGCCTGGGTATCATCGGATGTGCTGAAGAACGCCATAGTGCTGAAGACAAGCTCATGGGTGACTGTTGCATCACTGCCGTATAAATACGAGCGTATTATAAACTCTGAAAGACTCAACCGTGTACGGAATATCAACAGTTTGCTTGAGAGTGTAAATGAGAGGCTTGTTGACGGGGGAGTGTATATCGGATGTGTGGAGACGATAGAGCAGCGGGTTTTCAGGTTACTGAGTAAATTTACTCCTGCATTTATAAGCCTTGTTTATGTGGCGGATTTCCTTTTCCATCGGGTGCTTCCCAAAATAGGGATAACATCAAAATCCTATTTCGCTGTTACCCGCGGTTACGCCAATGTTTTGTCAAAGGCAGAGACTTTCGGCAGGCTTTGCTACTGTGGCTTTGAGATAGCAGATGAGTGGGAGATCGATGGACTCCTTTACTTTTCGGCAAAGAAGATAAAAGAGCCCAGCCGTCTTCCGAACCCCACCTACGGTCCGCTCATCGCTTTACGCAGGGTAGGAAAGGACGGGAAGCTTATAAAGGTGTACAAGATGCGCACGATGCATCCTTATTCGGAGTTTCTCCAGGAGTACGTCTTTAACAAGTACAATCTTAAAGAGGGTGGAAAGTTTCAGAATGATTTCAGGATAACGGCACTGGGGAGGCTGATGAGGAAGCTTTTTCTGGATGAGTTTCCGATGTTTATCAATTTTTTCAAGGGGGAGCTCAAGCTTGTGGGGGTTCGTCCTTTGAGCCAGCATTACTTTAACCTTTACACAAAGGAACTTCAGGAGAAGAGGATAAAGACAAAACCGGGCCTTGTGCCTCCTTTTTATGTTGACAGGCCGGAGACGCTCGAGGAGATAATGGAATCGGAGATGAGGTATCTGGAGGCTTATGAGAGGAGTCCGCTAGTGACGGATTTGAGGTATTTTGTGGGGGCTGTGGTTAATATTGTGTTCAGGCGGGCGAGGAGTAGTTGAGGGGGGAGGAGGCGCCATTAATGGCGCCTCCATTGAAGAGAAGCCCGTTTAAACGGGCTTAACATGCATTGCGGCGGCATTAATGCCGCCGATGATGTGGCCACATATCATCTATTCCAAAAAAATCCTCTCCAATCCCGACCTGCTCCTGTTCCCTTTCCTGTCAACCGCCTCGATATAATACCGCACATCTCCGAGCCCCCCCGGAAGATTCATACGGTAATAATCGGCCGTTGCGGAGGGGGAGGTCCGTGACGGGTAGGGGCCGCTTGACTTCATAGGAATCCGGTCCTCTTTACCTCCTGAACGCAATACCAGTTCCACTCTCTCTATCCCGTTTATATCATAAATAAAGGTATGAACTGTGGCTGTCTTCTCTGCATCACGAAGGCAGCCCTGCCCCCAGGTCTTCCCTCCCGGATTCTCAGGTGTTACCCAGGGAGCGAAAATCGTGGGGCCGGTCTTGTCGACTCCGGCTTTTAACTTGCCGATAAGATCACCGGCAATGGAGAGTGCCGCGTTGGCAGCCTCTGTCACCTGACGATCCCAGATCTCCTGTCCTGTCCAGTACCAGTAGCAGCTTGTCTCTGCTGTCAACATGAGACGTTCCGCTTTCCGGAAACGCTCATCAGTCAACTCCGCATCCTCGAGACTGTGAATATGGTTCTGAAGAGCCGTAAGAACTGCCCAGGAGTTCAGATCCGGGCTGTAGGGCTGGTCATACATGCTGAACCACTTCCTGAACTGGGGATCCCCGTTATCCGCACCACTCCATGATCCGGGTTCTATATGAACCGCTTTTTCAGGATCAGGTGGAAATTTCTCCAGGTAATCATCGATAGTTGTCAGCTCAAACCTCTCATCCCTCTTCAGCCACTCCACCATCCGTCCGGTATTATGATGATAGTAACTGTCGGCACCTCCTCCGTGATTGTCCCCATCGGAGTGGAGAATGAAAAATGGGGGATGTGCAGGATCGAAGGTGCCGTTAGAAACAATGCTGTCGTAAACCTGGCCGAGCACCTGTTCATACTGTAAAGCACCGTACCCTCCCCGGGCATCCTCATTACCGATATATCTCTCTGCCGGCACCCCTATTATTGTGTAAACCTTTCCATCGGGGTCCTCATATTTTATATACTCCGGTTTCAGAAGTGACGGGCTGATTTTGGATCCTGCCCAGATATTCTTAAGCTGTATCCAGTCATCGACAGCGCCGTTTATCTGCTCTGCCCTGTTCGGAGGAAGCATCCCCTCGTTGATGCCGGCGTAAGGGTAGTCTTTACATGAACGATAACGGTGGATGGAATCGTAGATAACGGCCTTTATACCCGCCTCTTTCAGCGCGGGAATAATTCTTACGTGAAAAGCGGTTTCAGGAGGAAAGAGAATGCCTGATGTATCTGTTCCGAAGGTTTTCTTTATTGTTTCACTGTGGAGGGCGATCTGCTTGACAATGTCCCGATGAGGGATAAGGGGCATCAGAGGATGAAAGTAGCCGAAAGCTGTAAAACCCATTCTCCTGTGGCCAAGTGATGTTTTATCATTTGAAATCTCGGAGAGACCACGGTTCCATCCCCGGAAACATCCTCCGCAGAGACCCTCCCGGTCACATCTGTTCAGTTGCTCAATCAGAGATCCGCTCCAGCTTGTGGAAAGTCCTCCGTGGGGAAGACCTCCGGCGGAATACTGCTTTACCGCATCAGGGATAAAATGAGTATACGGACCGCATCTGGAACCGAAAATCGACTCTTTTTCCCCGTCCCAGTACGATGTATCCGCGGCCCTGTAAAAAGGCTGGTGCATGTGCTTGTGAATACCGAAATAGATCTTTACCGCTGAACTTCCTTTGACTCTTACAGAGGTGATTTTTGCGGCTGTCTGCGGTCTATTGACTGTAAACTCTCCGTTCCATTTTATCCAGTCGCCGCCTCCTGCACTGCGCCAGTCCTCTTTTCTGCATCCCTCGACCTGGACAGAATATTTCCCGGGCAGAAAAAGTCCCTTCGGAATCCTGACACTGAATTTGTGATCCGGTGTGGACTCGATTTTGTCACCGTTAAAGAGGATTTCTCTTCCGTTATCCCTGATTATGACCTGAGGAAACGGCACGGGCCCATCAGTGGTAAATCGTAATGTGAATTCCTCCGATTTGCCTTCATCCCCAGTTTTGATATTTCCGGGGATTTCTACGGACAGGATGCGGGTGAAAATGGGTGATGGGTTGGTGCTGGCAGATTGGTTTTTATTAATTGAATACATAATTTCTCCTTTTAAGAGGGACTTTAAAGAAAACAAAATTTCATTATCCTCTCCTGCACCCCGATTTATCGGGGTTTTCATGCGTAGAGGCGTCATTTATGGCGCCGACCTTGAAGAAAACAGGCCGGATATAGCTAGTATAGTATTAGAATTTTGGAGGGACAAGGCCCTGTACAATCTACCTTATATGACAGGTCGCAAAGGATAAACGCTTCGCGTTTTGAAGAGCCGTGGTACCGGTCAGTTAATGTGACAAAAGAATAAGAGTTTAAAACGCAGAGGACGCAAAGGGGCACTTCTGCTTTGCAGGATTATAAAAAGCTGGTGTAGCAATCAGGACATTCTCTCTGATCAGAACTCATCAATCTAGGAATTATATTCCTGTAATATTATGCCTCAGAAAAAACGTCGTTTACATAACTGCTTCAACCATCCCGGGAAAAAGGCCCGGGGACGGTGCAGCAGGTGCGGGAAATGGATCTGCTACGAATGTGCGGTTCTATACAAGGGAAATCTATACTGCGCACTCTCATGCACACCATCGGTGATAAACCCCCGCCCAACTATAACCACGCCTGAGGTTATTCAGAAGAAAGCCAATGAAAAAGGCCCCACGAAAAAATGGCTTGTGGTATGGGCTGCTTTTACACTGGCATTTCTGGGTGCCGGATTAGGAACCTGGGCCATGAGAGAGGTTTACTTTTTAAAACAGGAAAACTCAACACTTAGGGAAAACAGGCTCCGCCTGATAGATCATCTGAAAAGAAGCAACAGCGAGATCATGTCCCTTAAAGAGGAACTGAGGACATTCTCAGCGATGATTCCCGGAAAAACGGATTCGCTTAAACCGGTTCTTTCAAGGAAAAATGACAATAGCATGGATTTTACCAATTACAGTGAATATACCGATGATGGTTTTCCACTCTCATTCAATAACGGATCAACCGATCAGAAGCTGGTTTCAATCACTTTCGATGCCGGCTCAATGGCAAATGCCGCGGATGAGATTCTCGATACGTTAAGATCCCGGAATGTCAGGACAACCATGTTTCTTACAGGAGAGTTTATCAGGAAATATCCGGAGCTTGTATCGAGAATTGCCGAAGAGGGGCACGAACTTGGTAATCACACCCTGACTCATCCCAGGCTTACCACCTGGGCACAGGACCGCACCCATGCGCTCCTTCCCGGAGTAAACAAAGAGTTTATCTCCAGACAGTTGTCAGAAAACGAGAACCTGCTCTTGAAGAAGACCGGACTCCGCTTTTCACCTCTCTGGCGTGCACCTTATGGTGAGTTTAACCGTACTATCTGCAGATGGGCGCTTCAATCGGGATATCTGCATATCGGATGGCGTCAGGGGAGAACCTGGTCACAGAACCTCGACAGCAACGACTGGATTCCAGATGAAAACACGCCCGGATTTAAAACTCCTGAACAGGTTCTGGAGAAAATATTGGCACTCTCTGAAACGAAACCTCATGGAATAAATGGCGGCATCATACTGATGCATCTGGGGACAGAGCGGGTCGACAGGAGCAAGCAGGTTCATCGTGTGCTTGGTGTACTTATCGACAGGCTCAGGGAGAACGGCTACCGGATAGTATCTGTTTCGGAGATGGTAAATAATTCAGGTCTGAACCTTGCGCATCTGACTCCAAAAAGCCATATTCCTGTTTCCTCTCTCGCAAAGAAAGATAAAGAATGAACTTTGAACTTCTGATACTGAGAGTGCCGGCGATACTGATAGCGCTGACGATCCATGAGTTTGCGCATGGATGGATGGCGTTGAGGCTGGGGGATACAACAGCACGCGATGAAGGGCGGCTTACGCTCAACCCCGCAGCTCATCTGGACCTCTTCGGCACAATAATGCTTCTGTTCGGACCTTTTGGCTGGGCAAAGCCGGTTCCTGTAAAGCCGGCGTGATTGGAATCAATAGTGCCTGTCACGATTCCGAGAAAACCCGGCTCATTTTCCTGAATTGTAAGGCTGGTTATAACATCGGGTTTGGCTAATACTTCATCAGAAATCTGGGATTCGTTTGACTGTTTATCGATGGCAGTAACCACGTAGTAATAGGTCATCCCGTTGACGACATCATTGTCGATATAATTGGAGCTGTTCAGCAGGGGTGATACAAGCGTGTAATTGGAGCCTGAGATGATTGACCGGTAGACCTTGTATCCGGCCAGATCACTTTCGCTGTTGTCGCTCCAGTCCAGCGATACCGTCCCGTTTCCCGCTGTTGCAGTCAGGCCGGCCGGTGCAGCGGGCGGGGTCACGTCAGACCCTGCCCAATTGCCTGCCAGAGCAGCAAACTCATACAGGTTAACCATGCAGTCCTGATTAAAGTCAGCATCTGCGGCCAATGTACAGCTGTTTAGCAGCCATAAATCCAGAAAGTACGGCAGGTCTTCAAAATCAACAATGGCATCGTTGTTGAAATCGCCGTACAAAACAGGAATTCCTGCAGGGACAATATCGGGAATCGGCGGTGTGCTCATCCCCGCCCCGATATGAAAACTGGGGTGTGGCGGCTGATTGTACGCTACATTCTGCCATGCGATGGCCGCACGGTACTGCGGGTCGTGCATTAGGGTGTAAAGCCGATGGCTGGTCAGGGCAGTTGTCGTATAGATGCGCAAAGCTGTATTATCGCTGGTCCTCCAGATGACCTCTTCGCGCCAGTCGCCCAGAATGTCGGCGCTTAAACACGGCGTCGATTTAGTGCCGTTGTTGGAGGAGCAGTTGGTCGCCGTCAGCAGCCGTGTGTCGCTGCTGGTTCCGTATTTATCGATATGATTGCTGTCCAGCAGTTCACGGATAAGGTCGCTGTCCCACCAGATTACAAAGTTGGTCGAACTTGGCGAACGGCCCAGATAATTGCCATAGCGGTCGCGCAGCCCTCCTGTGTTGCTGGACCACATTTCCGCCCCCGGGTTGCCTGCATAAATATCGTCTGCGCAGCCCCGCCCCACATCTCCTGGCGTCATGCTCCAGATGATTTCGCCGGTGGCTGCATCTCGAAAACTTGTGCCGATGACAGTCTCGCCAGCCGGTTCATGGATGGCAAAAACCTCCAGTCCCGGACGGCTGGGGTCCAGGTCGCCCACATGCAGCGCATCCCCGTGACTGAGGCCTGTGCTGTAAAGTCCTGTCCCATCATGATCGATGGTGCACGAGCCGTAAACGATTTCATCAAAGCCGTCGCCATCCACATCGGCTACGCTGAGATTATGATTGCCCTGTCCCCTGTAAGAGGCATAACCATTATTCGTATCAAAGACCCACCGCAGAGTCAGTTTGCCGCCGCTGAAATCCCAAGCAGCCAAGACGGCCCGTGTGTAATAGCCCCGGCACATCACGACACTGGGATGCACGCCGTCCAGATAGGCCGCACAGGCCAGAAAGCGGTCCACGCGGTTGCCGTAGGAATCGCCCCAGTCGCTGACTCTGCCCCGCGGAGGAATATAATCGACTGTGTCAAGGAAGGCACCGGTCTGTCCGTCGAACACACTCAGATATTCCGGCCCGGAAAGAATGTAGCCGGAACTGTTGCGGTAATCGGCTGTCGGATTGCCGAGAATGGTTCCCTGCCCATCGGTTGTTCCGTCAGCTGTTTTACAGACCAGTTCCGCCCGTCCGTCGCTGTCTAAATCATAGACAACAAATTGCGTATAATGCGCGCCGGCGCGGATATTAATGCCCAAATCGATCCGCCATAACAGCGTACCGTCCAGCTCATAGGCATCCAGATAGACATTGCCGGTATAACCCGATTGCGAGTTGTCTTTTGAATTGGAGGGGTCCCATTTGAGAATGATTTCATACTGCCCGTCGCCATCGAGATCGCCGACACTGCAGTCGTTGGGGCTGTAAGTATAAGTGACTCCATCGGGAGTGGTGCCGCCTGCCGGACGCTGGAGGGGAATATCCCGATAAAAAGTATCCCATACCGCAACTGGCGGAGAGGCCGGCCGTTCGACCCCATCTATGACGGCACTGATACTATACGTGCTGGAAAGTGTTGTTGTATCAAGAATGTTTGTCGAATCGGTAATTGGTGTTGAGGTAATGCGGGTTGAGCCGCGATAGACATGATAGCCGATATTTTTCCCCCATTCGGTGCCGAGCATGCGCCACCCGACATATACCTGATTGGAGCTTATCCGAACAGCAACTGTGCCGCGGTCGAGATTTTCCATATAGCGAGCCGCATATACCATAGAAGGCGACAGCAGCAAGCATATAATAATAGCAATCGCGCATAGTCTCATTTACACCCCCGAGCAATAAGTTTACCCTTCGAGCAGTTTCTTTATTGGATATATAGTTTCTAAGCCGCTTTTTTACAGATTTTATATTTTTTTTATAAATAATTATAAAAACATCTATATCCTAACCAGTAATGAGGGCTATAATAAACCAGTTTAGGAGCTCAGAGGGAAACAGAATGGGAGAAGAGACAAAGCACGGAAATACAAGGAATTATCAGCTTTTTATAAAACTGTATCTGGCCAATGAGCGCCGCATATACGGATACATCAGGTCGTTTATACCTAATTGGTCGGATGTGGATGACCTGATTCAGGAAGTGGCCTCTGTAATGTGGTCTAAATTTGGTGAGTTTGAGCGGGGGACCAACTTTTCCGCATGGGCGTTAAAAATTGCACATAATCAGGTGCTGAATTATTACAAAAAAAGGAAAAAGGATAAGCTTTATTTCAGCGACCAAGTTATTGAAGCACTGGCTGAAAAGGGGATAAAACAGATGCCGGATGTTGAAGAGCGTCTGGAGATTTTGCGAAAATGTCTGAATAAATTGAAAAGCCATGAGCAGACGCTCATTCAGATGCGCTATGAGCCGGGTGCTTCAACCAAAAGCGTATCCTTACAAACCGGCAAGGAACTGCATGTGCTGTATCGGCTTTTAAATAAAATCCACGCCAAACTTCTACTGTGCATCCGGCAGATGCTTGCGGAGGGAGAACCGCTGTGACTTTTACACCCGAACAATTAAATCGTTTGTTTTACCTGTTCGGAGGTGTGCGGGACGGGACGATCAGCCGGCAGGAGTTTAAGGAGCTCGATGCACTGCTGGCCGAAAACCAGCAGGTATTGGATCTTTATTGGGATTATGTGTCTTTGTGTACGGATCTGTGCAATCTGCAGGCGGCCACGCAATACAATAAGGGCATTTCTGTGTCTCTGGAGAGCCGTTTGGAAGAACCGGAGTGTCTCCAGGCCGCATCCGAGGCGGTTTCTCTCGAGATGCTCCAGCTCTGGGGTGAATATGAAAAGCAGGCACGGGCCATCCATCTGCCTCAGGAGGATGAATCCGAAATACCTGTCTCAAAAATTCCGGTGGAAAAACCAATTCGCAGGGTTTCCCGGTCCTCGCTGCTGACGATAGCGGTTTCTTTGGCGGCAATATTAGTTTTGCTGGTTTATATTTATCTCCATCCGTATCCGTCCTATGAGGTGGCAACAGTGCTGGATGCGATAGATGCACAATCCGCTTCGGGAGCAGCATTTCGTGAAGGCCAGCGTATTTCAGCGATGTCCGATTGGATTCAGCTCGATAAAGGCGTGGTCAAAATTGAGACGGACAGAGGAGTTCAGATTATTCTGGAAGCTCCTGCGGCATTTCAGTTTACAAGCGGCTCAGAAATTGTATTGGATCAGGGACGTCTTCTGACGCTGATAACATCCGAGATGGGAAACGGTTTCAGTGTTCAGACAACAGACTCTAAAATTATAGACATGGGGACGCTTTTCGGCGTTCAGGCAGATCCGCACCGAGGAACCGAGCTGCATGTGTTCAAAGGGAAAACTGTTTTGATTCCAAGCACGAAAAGCAAAACTAAAAATGCAGTTGATGTATCTGCAGGGCAGGCCTTCAGCATCGACCGACAGACCAGCGAGGTCAAGCCGATAGCGCTGAATCAGGAGGCGTTTGTACAGGCGATTGATTCCAAGAGCCGTTTTCTTTGGAGAGGACGGCATAGGATTGACCTGTCGGATGTGGTGGGGGGCGGCAGCGGTTTTGGAACCGGCCGCTTCGGAATGGGATTGAATCCAAAAAACGGGCAGTTTGGAACGGTGGAAAATCTGATTCGCAAAAGCCCAAACACGTATATTTTAATTCCGTCCAGTGTTTTTATCGACGGAGTATTCGTTCCCAACGGACAAACAGAGCAGGTCGTCAGCTCTCGGGGGCATTGCTTTGAGGATTGTCCTGCAACATCCGGGGTGTATTACGCTGATATCTCCAATTGCCCTGAATTTATCCGGACAGAAAAAGACGGCCGCCGTTACCCGCTGGTTTTGGACGGCATCAATTACAGCCAGCCCGGCAAAGCCTGTATTTTTCTCCATGCCAATCTGGGGATAACCTTTGACTTGGATGCGTTCCGTTCCCGTCTGCCGGATGTCCGAATTGTTTGTTTTCAGGCAGACATCGGCGTCAGCGAATCTGTTCCCGGCTCCTTCTCGGCGGACTTCTGGGTGCTTGTCGATGGGCGGGTGCGGTACAAGCAGACGGATGTGCAGACCAAAGGGCGTATCGACACGGTTGCTATTGAATTAAATGAAAACGACCGGTTTTTGACGCTGGCTGCTACAGAAGGCCAGATAGAAGAAGAAAACCGTCCCAGCAGAATCGGTTATGACTGGTGTCTTTTTGCTAATCCTATTTTAATACTGGAGTGAACAAATGAAGCACGGATGGCTTGTATTTGTTGCAATCAGCATTGTATCGGCTGGATGGGGGAAATCTTTATCTGCCTCTGTTTCTCTAAGCGGAACGTGGCGGTTTGCCCTTGACAAAGAAGGGCAGGGAATCAGTCAGGAATGGTTTAAGCGGGTGCTGCCGGAAACAATCCAATTGCCCGGAACGCTGCAGGAGCAGGGCTTTGGAGATGAAGTATCTACAGCCACACCGTGGATGTCGCGGCTGCATGACAAACATTGGTATCTGCGGGTAGACTATGAACGATATGCCCAGCCGGGCAATATCAAGATACCCTTCTGGCTTCAGCCCGAACGGCATTATATTGGCTGGGCGTGGTATCAGCGGGACATAGAAATCCCGGCCGTCTGGCAGGGCCGGCGCGTGGTACTGACTCTGGAGCGACCCCACTGGTCTACGACGGTCTGGCTCGATGAGAAGCAAATCGGCTTCAATGACGGGCTTTCAGCGCCTCATATTTACCCATTAGGTCTTGTAAGTCCGGGGCGGCATCGGTTGACGATTTGTGTTGACAACCGAATGCTGCAGGACATCCGCGAAGACGCTCACAGCATCACCGATTCCACGCAAACCAACTGGAATGGCCTAATCGGCACTCTTTCTTTAACCTCTACGACGCCCGTTTGGATTGATGATGTGCGGGCGTTTTCAGACATAGAAACAAAAACAGTACATTTGAAAGTATGGATAGGCAATATGACCGGCAAGGCCGGCAG
>Ga0208824_1003474_pt1 | contig 10846 bp, 6 predicted proteins | sample AD_JPNTR3_MetaG_FD_184447 | JGI IMG/M metagenome (GOLD analysis project Ga0208824, IMG submission 184447) | Active sludge microbial communities of municipal wastewater-treating anaerobic digesters from Japan - AD_JPNTR3_MetaG (SPAdes) (version 2) | ecosystem: Engineered > Bioreactor > Anaerobic >...
TTGTTTTCTAATATGGCTAATGCTGTTTCTCGCATTTTGGGTTTGCAATTACCGCCGATTTATCACGCCCCTGGAAAGGCGGGCATTGCGAAATTGCCCACCAGTACCCCTGCTTTGGCCGTTGGAGATGACGTCCTGAATCAGTGGCGTGGTAGGGAGCTCAGGTTTGCCCTAGGGCGTGCTGCAGTTGCGTGTGCGCCTGGAAATGAGCTGCTTGGCATCTCTGATGCGAAGGGGATCCGGCTGTTTATTATGGCTGCTTTGAAGATGGTGTTTCCTGACTATCAAGCGCCGGATGATGTAAAGGGAATTGAAGAGATGGGCAAAGGTCTGGCCAAACACATGTCCGCGGCTGCAATGCAGGATTTGAAGGATGTGTTGACCAGATTCAGGCAAAGCAATCGACCTGTTGATGTGCAAGCATTTGTGATGGCCGTTGACAGGGCTGCCACCAGAACTGGCCTGTTTTTGGCAAATGACATCCAGATCGCGGCAGGTGTTTTACAAAGCGATACGCTGTTTTTAAGTGAAATGGAGTATGGCGATCACTTGGTTGAAATGTGTGCTTGGTCTGTTTCTGCCAGATATGCCAACTTGCGTAAAGTTATGCTGCAGCCTGAGTAACCTTATGTTTTTGGGGCTGGGAGCGGGTCTTAATAGTTGACGCTGGTGCCTAGGTCGTAGTCAACGCTGACTGGAAACAGTTGTTTGTACAAGGCCTTTCTTTCGACTGGTTTTAAGTGCATATAAGCATACCTGGTCAGGTGTTCAGCCACCTTTCTGGCATAGTTTCGCCCTTCGTTGTAGGGGATGGATTCAACCATTTCATCGAATGGCAAGCCCTTGTTTTCATGCATGAATCGCTTGATTGCAGGTGCCCCGGAGTTATAGGCCGCCGAGGCAAACAGGATCTGTCCTTTGAAATCTTTTAGTAATTCCGACAGATAGTACATGCAAAACAAGACGTTTGGCCCAGTATCAAAGAATGTTTCCACGTGAAAAGGCACGCCTAAAGCCTTGGATACAATCTTGGCTGTGGCTGGGATCATCTGCATTATCCCCAAGGCTGCTGTATGAGACACCTGCCTAGCGTCGTACCTGGATTCTTGTCTCATGATCGCGTATGTCCACAGTTCTGGCATGTTAAAACGCTTGGCCAAGACTTGGGCCAACGGTCTTTCCGCTTTGGGATACCTTGCCATCCAGTACAGCGAGTTTGATTGCGTTGGAATTGGACCAAAGCGGCTACCAAAATCCTTTCGAGCCTTTTTAAAAAGACCGTTGTAATCGCCAGTCGCGTCGGCAACTGTTAACAGAAATCGCGCCTTGTCTTTGGTGCTTAAAGCACGTTCCACTTGGTTGGAAATGGCCTGATATTTTGCCCTTGCTGCCCTAGTTTGGCCAAGGTCGCCAAGATCTTTAACCTCTTGTAATTTTGCGCGAAGCCCAGGTTTTAATCGTTCAAAGGGCCACCAAGGCTTTGGGGCAGGCATTGCAGGCCCAGTCATCCAAATGGGCAACTTGGTGTTGTTCCACTCATTAAGCCGCATGGCTGCCAAAACCGCGTAGTATGACAGGGGATATTTGTCGACCGCTAGTTGCATCCATCGTAAGGCTTCGGCATTGTTGTTTAATTCCTTATGGGCCTTGCCAGCCCAGTACATGGCCTTTCCAGCAACCAGATTGTTTCCAAGGGGGACCATCCTTTCAAAGGTGGCGATGGCCTCTTCGTAGCGTTTTAGCTGGTAAAGTGACCAACCTTTAAACCACAGGATATAGCTGCGTTGTTTGTCTTTTGGGTAGGCTGCCAAAAAGCGATCAAATTCCGGGATTGCCCTTTCATATTCACCATGGTCATAAGGCAGCCAACCAAGGTAGTACATGGCCCTTACTCGGCTTGCGGTTGCCCCGGTGTTTAAATAAGCTCGGTACTCGGCCTCGGCCTTTTCGTAGTCTTCAACTTTGGCACATGCACGGGCCATCAGAATGTGCGATTCAGGCCCGCTCAAGGCCCCTTCGCTTCTGGCTTGCTCAAGGTAGGCTAAAGCCTTTGGACCATCGTCTCTTAGGTGAATCAGGTGCAGGCGGCCAAGAGTCAAGGCCCTTTTACCAGTTTTATCTCCGCCGTTATATATGGCGGTGTGTATGCGCATCGCCTCTTCATAATCCTTTGCACTAAAAAAGGCCTGGGCTCTCGCATCTAGTTCTTGGGCGTCAAGCTGCTCTTCAGTCAGCCCTGTTTTGCCTGCAGCAAAGGTGTCCGGCATCTCGATGAATAGTTCTTTGAATAACTTTTCTTGTTGGGCTGGAGGTGATGCTAAAGCCTTTAGCAATATAGCCTCGGCCTTGTCTAGGCGTGATGGTGAACTGGTCAGGACCAATTGGGCAAGATTGACCGCTTTGGCAGGCATCTCCTGGTCCAGATAGATTCTTCCGAGGGTTATCTTGGCTAAATTGGCCTTTTGGGACCTTGGATACTGGTTAATAAAGCTTTGTAATGAGTCGCCAGCAGTCGCTTGGCCTGCCTTTGCTTGGGCGTTTGCAAGTTCCCACAGTGCCAGCTCTTTTAAGACTTTTGGAATCGTTTTAAGGACCTGCGTGTTTAAGATTTCGATAGCTTCTGAATAATTGCCTGCTGCCGAGTGTGCCTGAGCTAGGGCAAGACCTGTCTTGGCTTTTTCCCGACCTTTGGCCATGGAATGCGCCTTTTTAAGGGGAACCAAGGCTTGGACAGGGTCAGATGTACGAATCTTGGCAACGCCTTCTTGTAACAGATTATCGACATGACTTGCCATTGCATACGCTGGCCACCATGAAAGCAACAAAATCAAAACAAACTTACGCACACCTGACCCTTACATCAAAACGGGTATGAGTATAGTACTCTAAATTGTAAATAGACCGCGGGGATCGTCGTACAGTCTTACAAGATCGCTTGGCAAAAACGGGTGATCCAGTGCCAAAGATAAGGTCTCATGTGGGCGATTAGGCAGGTTTGCACCTCGTGGCCACACCAGCACAATGGGCTTGCTTGCTAACTTGTTTGGCCAGTCAGCTAGGATTGGACAGGTGCTTGGTTCAGGTAACAGTTCAAGCAGCAGCGGCTGCAGCAACTTTTGGGTGGTTTCTAGGTCATGCAGGCTTTCAAAGGCGTATTTAATCTCCTTTGGTTGTTGGCGCTTGCCTTCTACCTGTTTGGCAAACAAAAACTGGATGCCCTCTACGCTAGCATCGTTTAGCCGGTCGATAAGCCCTTTTGCATCCAGGGCCACGTCATGGGGTGCAAGCCAGACGTCAAGCCACTCGCCAATGCTTTGATAGCCAACCGGCATAGGCTCGCGGTAGGTGATTTTTGGCAGGGGATGAAAACCACCAGACATCTTCAGTGTTAACCCGGCCCTACGCAAGATTCTTGGTAAGTGTTTGACCAAGTCTGTTTGAGATAAAAACGATGCAGGCCCAGTTTTGGAAAAAATCAGATGCCAAAGCTCAAATTGTTGTGGTTCTGAATCGTGAACCGCCCCGTCCCTGTCCCCGTCCCTGTCCCTGTACCCGCCCCTGTCCTCCTGGTCTTGAACAAACACAGGCAAAGACCTTGCCCCCTTAACAACCTGCGACCTAGCAAGCGCAATCTTGTTTGGAACACATCCCACCCCGCAGCCATGGCAAACCACGGTTTTGGCCGCTTCAATCTGGGCTGGGCCAGGTCTTACACCGTTAATTTCTTGCGGTTTTTCACATGGGTGCGTGGTTTTGCCATCCATGGCCAAAGCCCGTTCTTTAGCCAAAAAAGCCTTCTTTACACCAACATCCACGATTTCCCAGGGAAGCAAAGTCTCTTTGGAAATTTGCCCAGTTAGCTTGTCCCAGTCTATCCCAACTTCTGCAAATGCCTGCTGCCACAGATCGGCTCTGTTATGTTCGGACCAATCATCAAAGCGGCATCCAAGGTGATATGCCCGCTCAATGACGTCGGCCATACGGTGGTCACCTCTGGCCATTGCACACTCTAGGCGAGCTATAACTCCATCTGAATACTTCAGATTTATCCTGGCCTGCCTGGCCGCGTCCTTCAGCCTGTCGATTTTTCGCGCAATTTCATCTGGGGAGGCCATGCCTTCCCACTGAAAAGGCGTGTGTGGCCTTGGCACAAATACACCAACCGAGACGTTTACTGTGGCCCTGCCGATACCTCTGCCAAGCTTTTGGACGGCGCCGGCTAGCTGGACGATGGCATCAACGTCATCATCTGTTTCAGTTGGTAAGCCAATCATGAAGTAAAGCTTTAAACGTTGCCAACCATTAGAAAACGCTCGGCGGGCTGATTCCAGTAAATCTGCTTCAGAAATGTTTTTGTTGATGACATCCCTTAAGCGCTGCGAACCTGCCTCTGGTGCCATTGTAAGACCAGTCATTCTTACGGCTTTCAGGTCCTTCAGCGTCTGATCCTGTAAACCATAGGCGCGAAGTGATGAAACTGAAAGGGTCACATGCTTTGGGGTCAAAGTGCCTGATAAAGCATGCACCAAAGGACCAAGGGCAGGATAATCAGCTGGAGACAACGAGCCCAGCGAAACCTCCTCAAATCCACCATAGTCAATGGCCTCAAGCGTTGTTTGAAAGATGGCCTCAGGTGACCTGTCCCTTAACGGGCGATAGGTGTAGCCAGCCTCACAAAAACGGCAGCCTTCAGTACATCCACGCGCTATTTCCATGGAAACTCGGTCAAAAACAGCACGATTCCAAGGGACTATCGTTTTACTTGGGGTGGGAAAGGCGTTAAGGTCAGACAGGTAAACCCTTTGCACAGTTTCAGGCGCCTTGTCGTTAAGCGGTTTTGAGATGACAAAATCGCCACTTGGCACCGCCTTGTACAAACTTGGAACGTAAAATCCTGGGACCGTGGCCAGGTATTGAAGCACCGCTTGCCTGCCAGCCTTTTTACGCCTGCCAATTTCTAGTACCACGCCTGGAAGTGTTTCTTCGGCTTCCCCGATAAAAATGGCATCAAAAAATGGGGCTACAGGCTCTGGATGATGGGCGGTTGGGCCACCACCAAGCACGATTGGATGGTTGTCCAAACGGTCTTTAGCTCGCAGTGGTACTCCAGATAAATCCAGCAAATTCAAGATGTTGGTAAAGCACAGCTCATGCTGCATGGAGACGCCAATCACATCGAATTGCGACAGCGAGGAATGAGACTCCAGTGATACCAATGGAAGCTTATGTTGGCGCAATGCCTCCTCAAGATCTGGCCACGGCGAAAAGCAGCGCTCAACTTGGATGCCAGGTGTATCTGCCAGTAATCGATAAAGAATCTGGGTGCCAAGGTGGGACATTCCAACTTCATAAACGTCTGGAAAGGCTAAAACCACTGAAGCCTCAGGGTTTTTAGGCGGCTTTGCCGACCCAAATTCACCGCCCACATACCTAGAAGGGGTTTTCAACCGCTGCAAGAAGTTTTTATATGGATGATTTTGAATCGAAGACATCTAATAAAGCCTTGCATTCAAAGGAGTTTAGGATGTGGGAGCCAAAAACACCCTGTCTCGCCGCGGGTCAACTGAACGTACCACCACTTGAACTTTAGTACCTAAATCCACGTGTCCAAACCCAGTAACTGTTAGATTTAATCCAGTTTCATCCAGTTGAACCATTGCCCTGGAACCTTGTGTTGAAACGACTTCTCCCGAAACTTCCTGCCCCTCGTACTGTTTCAGATATTTAAGCAGCCAGTATCGTCTCGCTTCACGCTCGGTCGCGCTTAAAGCCTCACCACGGGCTTCCAGATCTCCAAATAATTTCAATAGTTCCTGCGTGTTTAAAGGGGCTACCCCATCATTAATAAAGCCTTTTAACTGGCCGTGAACCACATAGTCCTGGAATCGTCTAAGGGGTGCGGTGACTTGAGTGTAGCCCACTACCCCCATGGCCCAGTGGAAATCTGGCTGGGTGGTTAGCTCCGCCTTTCGCATTGAGCGCAGCAGTTTCAGGGTCGAGGCCTTGCTAGTCGGGTCCCACTCGCCAAGCGCTGTTTTGTCGTCAGGTGGGGGTTGCCTTCGATAAACCACCGGAATGTCATGCTCTTTAGCGAATCTTCCAGCCAAAGTACAGGCCAAAATCATGAACTCAGAAACAAGGCGCCTAGCAGCTGAATCATGCTCAATCCTGTGTAGCTGAGGTTTTCCGTCAATCACTCTTACCAAGTGCTCATCCTTTTCGATTATGACGGCACCATCTTGTACTCGCCTTGTAGCAAGCGCTTGAGCCAGGAAATTCAAAGTATGCAGCGTTTTTGACGCTGGATGTGAGTCAACTTGGTTTTGGATCTGGGCATCGGCTTCTTCATAGGTAATCCTGCATCCAAGCTTTGTAAACACAGGTTTTATTTCGAAGTGTGACACCAATCCAAACGAGTCAATTGTGCAGATAAAATCCAGGGCAGGATGTTGCACTCCGGTCGTGAAAGCCAAAGCACCCTTCGACAGGATCGGTGGCAGCATTGGGATCGTTCGGTCTGGCAGATACAGGGATGCTGCCCTAGTCATTCCCTCGCGTGCAACCAACGAATCGGGTGGAATCCTTGCAAAAACATCAGTTATCAAAATGTGCACCTGCCATCGTCCATCTGGCAGGTCCTCGACCCACAGTGCATCGTCTACGTCAGTAGTCCAAGGATCGTCAATTGCAAGCGGTCCAACGCCAGAAGCGCCAAGCTCGGTGCGATTAATCAATTCTTTTTGGGATATTGGTGTGTTTGCTAACTCTATCGCCTCATTTTGGACGTCATCAGGAAAATCCTTTGCAAAACCAAAGCGATGCACGCTTAATATTTCATCGTCAGCAAAGACCCCAAGTTCTACTAACAGTTCAAAGGCATCAAAAGGGCCATCAGAAGTAGCTTGGCCTTTGATTCGGGATAAAAGCTCGACTGCCCTTGCTCCATCTCGGTTTTCAGCCCCTTCAATTGCCAAGGTTCTTAACCAGTTAACTCCAAGACGGGTGTCCGCATCTGTTAAATCAAGGTTTTTAGTTTCCCTTGCCACTTTGATCGCTTGCGTCACCCTTTCCAAGCGCTCAGCCTCCTGGTTTTCTCTGAAAATTCGCTGTTTTTCCGCCTGGATATATGATGCTGGCCTAGGGGTAAGCTCTTTGTTGCTTTGAGCCTTAAACCACATGGGTTCTAGTGCGATTTTTAGTTGAAGGGCCGCAACGCTTTCTGGGTCATCAAACCCAAAGGCAAGCTCGGCAATTTCGCTTACGGGGTAGCTTGAGGATTGTTCTGCCAAAAGCTCCCACAGGGATTCCAAGTCGATATCAAGTGCCTGTTTTTGCAGTCTTTCGCGCAATTCGTTGACAGCAAAAGCCGTTTGACTGACCTCGGCAGTTCGCAGCGACATTGGGGTCTCAAAGACGATCCTGTCTTTGGTCCAAGTCTCCACGTTGCCGCTTTCAGAAATCACCTTCAGGCGGTTACCAGTAGCTTCAACCAAAACCCCAAGTGCCAATCCCTGTGAGACCTGCGCAATTAAAACCTGGCCTTTTTGGTATCCACTCATGGTTAAAAGCTTCTGCCCAAGTCTAAATACAATCCCGCCACCTTGACGGTTGGAAATGGTTACTACCAGATTTACTCTAAAATCACCACTTTAATCCTAAAATCACGCTTCAATCGACAGTCGGCTGCTGAGGAAGCACTGGATTTTGCGGCTCCCCAGTGTTCTCCGTCATTCGTGTTAGATGTTCAAATTCACTTGTCAGATGTTGCTCCCAAGTGGCTAGACCTTGACTAATTAAGTCCTAGTTTCCATCTTATCGGCCTAGGCTCCTGGACAGATCCTGTCAGTGAGTAAGCCAGGCCTAGTTCACTGGCGTTTTAAGCCAGGGTTTGAAGTGTTGTAAGGTCTTAAATTATTGGAGAAACAAATGGCGGAAAATTCCTTGGTACACGTTGTTACAGATGATTCCTTTGAGACTGATGTGCTTGAATCATCCCTTCCAGTTTTCGTGGACTTTTGGGCACCTTGGTGTGGTCCCTGCAGAATGGTCGCCCCAGTAGTGGAGGAGTTGGCTGGCGAGTACTCAGGTAGAATCAAGTTTGCGAAGATGAACACTGACGACAATCCTGGCGTAGCAGGCGCCCTTGGCATCCAATCCATCCCCACCCTAGTGCTGTTCCAAGGCACCAAGGTGCTTGACTATCAAATCGGAGTGGTACCAAAAGAGGTCTTTAGAAAAATGTTTGACAACGCCCTAGCCGGCCTAGCAGCCAAGGAGCCTGAGGTCCAGTAACAAATTCCGCATCTTAGCTTCCCGTCCCTGCTCCTGACCCTGCTACAGATCCTGTTCCTGCCCTGTCCCTGCTCCCAGCCCCACCCCCCAACCCAGATTTCTAAGAGGTAATTTCTGTTGACCCAAATTCGAGGTAGTGCTAACTCTACCTTTCGGATTCCTTGGTTCTTAGTTTGAGACTCGGTGGTTTTTGGGCCGAATGCCAATATTGTTTGGAGGTGTTTCATGTTCAAGAAAGCTTTGCCCCTAGTCGCACTGCTGTTCATCGCCTGTGGTGATAGTGGCGACGAATTCGAGAACTACTGCGTTGGTGTTGACTGTGGTAGTCACGGTAGGTGTGCAGTTGGCGCTGAAGGCCCAATCTGCATCTGCGATTTTGGTTTTGTTTTGCAAGACGGTGTGTGCGCCGAATTCTCGGCGGACAACCCTTGCAAAGATGTCACCTGCAGCGGCCATGGTGTTTGCATGCTGACTCCCTCTTATGAGCCCGTCTGTGTTTGTAACGAGGGCTACCAGCGTGATGGCCAGAAATGTGTTGCCGTGCCAAATCCCTGCGATAATTTCGACTGTGGTGAGCATGGTCGTTGTGGACTAGGCAACGATGGCCCCTTCTGCATCTGTGACGATGGATTTGTTTTGCAAGGTGGCGTCTGCAAGGAAGCTCCGACCGGCGGGAACCCTTGTAAGGATGTCGAATGCGCCGGCGATGGTGTCTGCACAATCGCTTATGACAACACCCCTGTCTGCCTTTGCCGCCCTGGCTATCAGTCCAATGGCGCACAGTGTGTGAAAGTTGAAGGTGGTGGTGGTGGTCAATCTCCTTGTACGGATGTTGACGGCAGTAATGGTTCCTGCGTCGTTACCAGCGACAATAAAGCCTTTTGTTTATGTGATGAAGGCTACTATCGCCATGACAATCGCTGCACAAAGGTCGATGACTCTGTAGTGCCACGTTCCTGCTTTAACGACTGGTGCTTGATCCCATCAGGTACCTTTGAAATGGGAGCTCCCGAAGAAGATACATGTCCCGTGAGTGGAAGTGGTGAGAAGCCAGTCCACCCAGTCACGATTTCGCGTCCATTTCATATGAAACAGACTGAAGTTACTCAGAAAGAGTGGGCCGCTTTGATTGCCAATAATCAACATCCGTCTGCTGCTGATGGATGCGATGACTGTCCTGTGACAAATATCAATTGGTTTGATGCGCTTCATTATGCGAACCTGCTTTCTTTGGACGAAGGTTACGATGAGTGTTACGAAATAACGGATTGTGAAGGTACTTTGGGTGCTGGGGCGCAGAAGTGCACAGTAGAGTTTAAGGGTCTTGACTGTAACGGTTATCGTTTACCGACAGAGGCAGAATGGGAATATGCCGCCAGAGCCGGAACCAAGACTGCCTATTGGATAGGTAGCTACTATGGAGACAATGGGGAAATGTTGTGTAATCAAGAGGATCCATTAGGAACACTCCTACCACAGATAGCTTGGTACGACTACAACTCAGAAGGCCCCAAGCTAGTAGGTCGATTGCTGCCGAATCCGTGGGGTTTGTATGATATGAACGGTAACGTTTTTGAATGGGTGTGGGACTTGTTCCATAGTAGCTATTACCACCGGAATCAGAACGGCGTCACAGATCCCTTAGGACCAGACCCGGATGACATGCTCACTAAACGTTGTTATCGTGGCGGTGCTTTCAACAGTCCTGCTAGCCTTGTGCGGTCGGCCAGCCGCTCCGCCATTTCTCCTAGCTCGAATTCCAATAACTTGGGCTTGCGTTTGGTGAGGACGGCTGTACCCTAGTCAAAACTCCCTGTCCCTGTTCCTGTCCCCTGCCCCTGCCCCTGCCCCTGTCCCCGTCCCTGCCCCTGTCCCTGCCCCCATCAACCCCGTTTGCAGGCCCTTTGCAGCCGATCATTGATTGCTCGACCTAGGCCTTCATCTGGAACTGGTTCTGCCACGATCAGGCTTAGGCCCATTGCGTCTAGGCGCCTGATGGCTGCAAACAGCCTGCTTGCGGCCTCTTTCAGGTCGCTGCTACGAGACAATACCTCTACTGCCTTGAAGGCCGCTTCATCTGGGCGTCCGGTAAATGTCAAAAGTCCCGTTGTTGAATCTGGTTTAATCGCCCTCTTAGGGTCCAGGACCATTGGTGTCGCAGGCGCGTAGTGACGTTGAAGTCTGCCAGGGGCTTGGGGCAGGTCGTCGTTTGGAGGCGCGATGTGAACTGGCCCAATTACCGCCTGGATGTCCTCGATAGCAAGGCCGCCTGTTCGCAGGATCGTTGGCTTGCCGTCTATCAGCGACAAAATCGTGGATTCCAGGCCTACAGCACATGGACCACCATCCAAAATCCCATCGACCTTGTCACCAAGATATTCCACCACGTGGGCAGCAGTGGTTGGGCTTGTACGACCAAATGGATTGGCTGAGGGCGCCGCAACTGGTATGCCTGCCGTGCGAATTAGTTCCAAGGCCACAGGATGATTTGGCATTCTGACCGCAACTGTTGGCAGGCCAGCAGTTACCAGGTCGGAAATCACTGATAATTTAG
>Ga0208824_1003491_pt1 | contig 10811 bp, 12 predicted proteins | sample AD_JPNTR3_MetaG_FD_184447 | JGI IMG/M metagenome (GOLD analysis project Ga0208824, IMG submission 184447) | Active sludge microbial communities of municipal wastewater-treating anaerobic digesters from Japan - AD_JPNTR3_MetaG (SPAdes) (version 2) | ecosystem: Engineered > Bioreactor > Anaerobic...
GAAATCCGAGTACCGAAAGCGGGGATTAGAAATATAAATAAATATTAGGAGATTACTATGACTAATCAAACACCCCCTATCTGGACTGGCTCTCATTCAACTTACCAGAAAAGGGTTATTACTGACTATGTCGCCATGCTTGACCCATCCGATGCCCCCTTTGTGGAGGCTATCGGCGGTCTGGATGGCGCGTCAGGCAAATTCAAATTCACTGCCACTGGGATTAAATACGAGTGGCTTGAAGATACTCTTTCACCACTTTCCGTGACTGCGGCTGATTCTGCTTCTGGCTGGACTTCTACCACTGCTGCCACAACTGTAACTCTTGCATCTGGTGCGGTAAACGCACTTGAACCAGGACATATCCTTAAAGCTGACAGCGAATATTTATGGGTTTCATCTATTAGCGGAGATGTCATCACAGTTACGCGAGGGTTTGGCGGCACGACTAAAGCAACTCACTCGTCTGCCGTATCAATCGAAGTCATTGGTCAGGCGCGCCTTGAAGGCGCAGAGTCTGTACCAATGGGCTTCACCGACCTAACCAGCCAGTGGAACTATTCGCAGATTTTCCACAAGGAAATCAAGCTCACTGGTTCCGCGCCTCTTGTTGAAGTCTATGGGATTAATGACCCATATGAATATCAAGCTGCCAAATCGCTGCCAGAAATGATGCGGTTGATTGAAAAGACGCTGCAATATGGCAAGCGTGCTGCAGATAATACTGGCGCCCTTACTACCGCCCCACGCACGATGGGCGGCGTAGATGTGTTCTTGAACTCTACGGATAGCAACATCTATACTACGGGCACAGCTGCTTTTACTACTACTACCATTGAGAATACGCTCAAGATGGCATACGAAGATGGCGCGTCTGGACAATTTACTGCGATAATCAATCCAACTAATTTCCAGCAAATTACAGCGATGTACAACAACTCCAGCTTCATTCGCTTCCCGCCAGAACAAGGCCGTGTTGGAATGGTGCCAGCTACCATTGTTACACCATTCGGCGAAGTAAACTTTGTACTCGACCGCTGGCAGAAGTTAAACTATATCTACTTTATCAAGCCTGAAAATATGGGCATGCTAACGCTCCGCCCGTGGCAGATTGAAGACTTGGCAAAAGGTGGAGACTATGAACGCAAGCAGCTCGTTGGCGAGTTCGGCTTTGCTGTGAAATTGCCAAAGAGCATGGCTGTCCTACAATTAACTTAGGATTAAGCCCGATACAATCAGGGAGGGGCGTAAGCCCCTCCCAATCAGGAGGAATATTTGTCAAAATTAAGCACAACCCCCGTTGTAAAATGCGTGCATTGTGGCAGACCTGTTACTATAAGCAGCTTACAAACCAATGTCTCTGATGAAGATGGGAAATTATTAATGCAATTATTTAAGGGCATTGCTGAAAACGCCCTATGTTATCGTTGTCAACAAGAATACAATTATTTAGCAAAGGAAGGAAGGTTAAACGAATGGCACACGAATCAAAATCCGCTGAAAGACCTTTTGTAGATATTGCTGTTCCATGCTTACCATATCAAAGTTCCAAGTGGTGGCCGAAAATAATCAGTTTAGTATTATCAGAGGAGCGGTATGGAAAAGTTCAGGTTAATAGAATTACGGCCGTTGGTTCTGCAATGGTTGACAGCAATAAAAATTGTGTAATTTCAATTGGCAAAAAAAGGGAAACTTATGTTGATTCCAATCGTCAGGAAATCACAGAAAAATTTTTAGATGGAAACGCAGAATGGATTTTCTGGATTGATGACGATACCGCACCGCCACTCCTGGCTATTACTAAATTATTGTCTTCTGGTCATGATTTTATATCTGGACTTTACTTTGCAAAAGCAGAACAACGCAGGCCAGTAGCACATTTACGAGTCGAAAGTGGTGGTTATAAATCCATAGAGGGCTATTCGCCTGGAACAATCATGCCTGTTGATTTGGTTGGGATGGGTTGTTGCTTAATTCATCGCAGCGTCTATGAGCGTATTATGGCTGGACATACATTGTTTCGGAATTATGATGGCATGTTATTTGCCTTTCCAAATTCTGAATTAAAAGATAAGGAACTGATAAAATCAGAAAGGTTCAAGCCCTATATTGAAAATGGAGTTTTACACGAGCCTGCCATTCCCGCTGAATTAAGAGAGGGCGAGCATTATCCCTTTTATGTACTGGCAAATGGGAGAACCGAAGATATTGCATTTTGCGAATTAGCCGCCCATGTTGGGATTAGACCGTGGGTAGATACCTCTGTTAAATGTGAGCATATTGGTCTTTCTACGGTTACAGAAAAAGATTATGAGGAATATTTTAGACGTAAGGAAGGGTTATTGTGAGCGATAAAAAGAAAATTATGCTCATTGGGGATGTTCACTACGAACAGGAAGAGAACGAAATTGTAGTTCATGTGGACGCCGACTCTTTTAATGAGCCAGAAAAATCTGTGGACTTTGTAATCTGCACCAGCCTACCAGAAATCAGCCGTAGCAATGTAATGAGCTTTTTGGAGAAGGTACATAAAGCGCTTAAGCCTGATGGCATAATAACTTTTCAGGTTCCCAGCGCAGAATTTGCAGCCAAATTAGTGCTGACAAACGAATTTAATTCCCCCGTTATGTTTATGCTTTATGGTTCAAGCAAGCGTCCGTTTCGTGTCTGCTATACGATGGCTGCCCTGAGAGCAATCATAGAAAGCGCAGGATTCACAACTCTATCCGCCACCGATAATATTATCAGGCTCGCTTCTGGAGAGGATGTTATTGAAATCCCCGTGCATACACTTATTGCGAGGCAGAAATGAGCACACTATTTGATGCCATGTTAGAAACATCACGCCTGACTGGCGTGTTGGCGTCTGGCGTTACAACTGGACAGCTGGACGCTGACCATTTTTATGACAATAAGCGCTGGGAGACGGACGGCTATTTTAATAATGGCACAGTATTTATCTTGTCTGGCACTGTGAACCTGAACGAAACACGACGTGTGATTGAATTTCGGAATGTTGATGGGCGTTTTTACTGCGACACTTTTGACGATGTTATCGTAGAGGGAACGCAGTACGCCGTAGTTAACGCCAATCGTGGGCAGTTAGTTCACGCCGTAAACAGCGCACTCATTTACATGGGCAATTATTTAGATTTTGACGAGAGCCTAACCTTTGTCAATGAGTCGTCAGAGCTTGAGCTTCCTGATGGTGTTTCCAATGTGATGCGCATTGAAATTAAAGCTGATGAAGCGCCTACCGCACGCTATTTTCGGGTTACAAACTGGAAAGAGGTCGGTGGCAAGATTAAGCTGCCAGCCCCCCTCTACTTTGAAAGTGGGATGCCTATCCGTTACTATTATCTGAAACAGCACCCGCGTGTCTTTGATGATGATGACCAAATCTTAGAGCCATACAATTTCAAGCGATTGGTCTGGACGGCAGCTTATATGTTCCTGCTTGACCGAATGCAATATGCAGGCAATTCCGATGAGAAAGAAAATTATCTGCTTCAAAATGCTATGCAGACGATGAACAAACTTGAAGTCCAGTTCCCAGTTTATCAGGGAGGAAGGGACTCTAATCTGGCGGTGTACTAATGGCAGACTCGTTCTCCAATGTTTATGCTGGTGCAAATGTAAAAACACCCACACACGATATAAAGCTGAGGTCAGTAGACGGAAAGCAGTTAGGACTGATACTGTGTGATAAGCGTGGGCGCTTTGACCCGCGCGGTATCGTTGTGGGTTCAATGCCCAGAACTGCCCTGAAAACGGCACAAGGGAACACGGGCTATGATAACTTGGAGCTGCCTTATATTACCGAAGTTCAAACTACATTCTCTGGCGGTAGGGGATTAGATGATTTCACCAAAGACAGAACCCGCTATGCCGACTCATACAGGATGGATACGACCAGAGAGTTTCCTGTTTGCGGCCCGCTTGAGACCAACCAGATTGGCATCGGTGTTGAAGCCCTCAATCAGGACATTGAAAGCGAGTATGAAGCCAGGCTGGAGCTTACCAGCGCAAGCGCCCCAATTGCCTTCAAAATCAAGATTGTCAATGCGGGCAACATTCGCAATGTTAGCTTCAATCTAAACTGGGAGGAAATCCCATACACCCCGCTGACGCTCAAATACTCAATACTTGCATTGACACAGGGCGCTGCCATCCCAGACCTAAGTACACTTGAATTTACAACGCTCAGCCTTGATGAGAGACCTATTGATAGCGAGTATTGGCAAGAGATTGTCCTGCCATGTAATCTTGGTGTTCTGAAAAATCAATCGCTTGTGCTGGTGTTAAAAGACTTTTCCCAAGACATGGAAGTGCGCTACTCAATCACTGGTGGTTGGGGCGGCATGACCGAGAACGGATATATCTTTGCCGCCGAAAACTCGACCAGCAGCTTAGCCTATCTCATAGTGATTGATGATGAGATTGAAGACGAGATAGATGAATATCAGACTGACACTTGGGTTACGATTAAGCCCTGGGCTTCTATCTATGGCTCTCTGATTTATGGCTCAAACTCTTATATAAAAGTATTTGAATATAAGCATCAAATGTATGCGGTTGTAAATGAACAAACTGATACTGGTGCGCCGAAATTATTTATAAATGGCTATCGTGGAGCAGCTAAATCAAACGCCTCTAATTTGTCCTACACTATCACAGGTCTCCAGATGACTACCAATGAGCTTGTAGATAAGATTATTCTTATTTACAACGGCCCTGGCGAAGAAGAGGCACAGCCCTGGCGCAAGATTGTAGCTAATACTGCTGCTGGGAATATTAAGGTTAAACCACAATGGAATGTGCAACAGTCGCGCATGACTGAATTTGTTGTGCTTGGCACAGATACCTGGACTGAAATTACGGGGCACGGATTGACCGCGCCTATCACAGATATTGCCGTTGTTGAAGACTATGTCGTCTTTGCGCAGGGCGTAAAAGCGCCCGTCCGCATTATGCACGAGTATGATAATGGCGGCACCTGGACGCGCGAGTTCGCTTCGCACAAAGCCAATCAATGGAAAGAACAGACTGGCGCAACGGAAACTTTTGACCAGCAGGTTTATGCAGACCTGCTTGAGAATGGCGTCTTGCTTACTGGCGAAAATGTCCTGTGGCGCGCCAGAGTTGATGATAGTAAAGTAGATTATTCTTTTGTGAAGAAATGGGCAGAGGGTGGCTATGAGAACGGCGAGATAGACCTGTTCTTTTTTGATGTGAATAAGGTCGAGCGAGACGGTCTGCGCATTGAACTTGCCAGAACACAAGAGGATTTGGCAACCGAACAGGCAGAGAAAGACCCAGATGAAGGTGTCATTACTTCTTATGAACGCATGATACAAGACCTAAACCACCAAATCAAACATTACCTCACGGACACATTCAACAAAAATACACTCTCAACAGACTATCGGTTCTTGCCTTATTATATTGTGTGTGGGAGCGAGGCTTCTAACATCACTGGCATGATAATGTATGGCTCGCCGCCCATCCCCTATATTTTCAAAGAGGATAGCATTGGCTCTATACAAAATAACATTTATGCCGAACTTCCCATCGCCGAGATGCGCTTTGTGCGCTCTGAAAACAATGGCAAGGCGGCGATGCAGCATGGCGTCTACCTTTACTTCAACATGGAAGGCGGGATGATTGAGCGCTATTATGACCAGCGCATGGATGACGTCGGGCCGACTGGGGATGATGCCCTGCCGTCCAGCCGTAAGGGTGAAGTGGTAAAGCTGCTCCCGTATGCAGGCAGATATTATGCGGCCATCAATGCTGGGGCTTATGGAACTTCGTCCATACTTTGTTCAACCGAATCGGGCTGGCATGAAATCTACCGTGTTTCTACAGTGGGCAAGATGATTACCGATGCCGTTATTCAAACCATTCCTGGGGCAGATAATCCTGACCGCATGCTGATTAGCGAGGGCACTGGTTTGGTTTCAATTCCCGTTGCCATAAATCCCATCATGCAGATTGGTTATCGCTACTTTGGACATAATATTAATATCTGGCAGAAGCCCTATATTGAAACTGCTTGGTATGATTTTGGGCTCAAGGACGTGAACAAGTTTTTCAAGAGTGTTACGCTATTCTCTGATTGCACCGATACCGAAAAGCCCAGAGGTACAGAATACAATATCTACGTATATTATAAAGTTGATAATGATAAGGATTGGAGATTGGCTGGGCGTGGCGGAGCTTATGCTTCACAAGAGATTGATTTTACTAACGATAATAGCTGCGCAGGCAAGCGGATTAAATTGCGCATTGCTATGGGCTCAAATACTGAAGATAACGAAACCCCAAGATTGCGGGCTGTGGTGATTAATGCGGTATTGCGTGTGCCCGTCAAGCGCAGCTGGCAAATCACATTTACTTTGGAACCAATGAAGGATTTGCAGGATAGGCAGCTAACGGACAGCCCTTCATCAATCTATGACAGGCTGTTTGAGTGGAGCAATTCTGCGGATATGCCAACCCCGCTTATCATGAACGCCAATGATATAATTGCTGATAATAAGCACGTGTTCATAGACCCAGCTTCAATCAGCACATTCCAGGCTGTTTCTCAAATGGCTGACGGCTCTGGTCAAAAAGAGTATAAGCATATTGGCTCAATGGTGCTTTATGAAATTTAGTAAAGGAATTAGAAATGGCAAGGAAAAGTAAGGCGCATCCTGGATTCAAGGCTATTGCATCCGAGATTGCCAAGAAGACTAACCCGCGCACGGGAAAGCCCTATGGCAAAGAGAAGGCTGCTGCAATTTTAGCGGCACGCAGTCGGGCAGCCAGCGCCAAAGCCAAGCGCAAGAACCCGCGCCTCAAAAAAGTAAAGGGCTAAATGGCAAGACTTCGAACTGAAGAGCTTATTGTTCACGGGATTCAAGTTGACTCGCGTGAAGAATATAATGTTGCCAAAGCTCTGGATGAGATAGGACTGGAATATGCCTATCAAAAATATCTGGGTGCAAGCGAAGAGCGGGGCACATTTATTATTGACTTTCTGGTCTATACAGTCCCGAAGCCAACGCCCCTTCTTGTGCATGGTGAGTATTGGCATACGGGAAAATATGCTGCCGAAACCGCACTCAAAGAAGCGATGATCAATGCGCGCATGCGTGGGGTCTGGCGGGATATAGTGGTTATTTGGGAGAACGAGTGTCAAAGTGTAGACGATGCGATGGTAGCATTACAGAAGAAACTGTGAGGAAATTATGGCAGATATAAATTATAAGAAACTATCACAAATGGGCGAGAGAGTTGCCGTTCCAACCGCCGAAGACCAGGTTTGGTTTTGGGTTGTTGACAGGCAAGAAGCCGACCCTGCTTTCCAAAATAAATATATGGACTATGTCAATGTGGTCAAAGATATTGGCACGTCCCAGATAAAAGATGGCGCTATTACAGGCCCCAAACTTGCCGCAGATTGTGTTGATGGAAGCAAAGTAAAAGATGACGCTATTGACAGCGAGCATATTGCTGCGGGAGCTGTTGACTTGGCGCACCTGGCAGTTGACTTTCTGCTGCCATATAACAAAATTAATGGGATTAATATAGACCCTGGCGCAGATAGAATTGTATTCTTTGATGATAGTGCTACCAGCTTGAAATATTTGGGTTTGGGCGCAGGACTTTCTATCACAGATACAACCCTTAATGCGAACCTGCCAGCCGTAGTTGACTGGGAAGCAAATCAACTTGGTGCTCACTATATTCATGGTAACAATTTACCTTTGCAGGCTAATACTTGGTTGACTGCTGGAGAGGGCATCACCATTGATGGGCGCACAATTTCAGCAGGCATTACCGAAGGACAGATTGCCGATAATGCCATTACAAATGAGAAATTGCGTGATAGTGCCGCTCTTTCTGTAATTGGGCGGGCAGCTAATTCCAGCGGCGACCCCGCTGATATTGTTGCTGGCACAGATGGTTATGTGTTGCGCAGAAGCGGGACATCTCTTTCCTTCGGACAGGTCGTTGCTGCAGGTATTGCGAACGGCGCTATCACGGCTGGCAAGATTGGGGCTGGTGGTGTGAGCGCTACCGACCAAATTGCCGATGGTATCATCACGCCAGAAAAGTTGATTAACCAGCCCACGATTATCAATGTGCGCGTGTTTGACGAGAATACGATTGTTTCTGGAGGAGAAGGCAAGGCCATATTTTTTGTGCCCTATGATTTACACGGGGCTATTTTAGCAAATGTTGATATTGGCGTTGGCGCGGCGAAATCGTCTGACGGGGATATTTCCGTTCAAATATATAATCTGGGCGCAACTAAAAATATGCTAACAACATTGGCTGGACTTCCAACAAATATTTGGAATACAATTGGTGGCGGAACTCGTGGAGTTGGTACAGAATCTGTAACAAGAGGACACAGATTAAGAGTAGATGTAACTTACGCTGGTAGTACGGCGAAAGGACTGGATGTCCAGTTGGTGTTTGTGAAATGAAAGTAATTACTGTTGAAAGTCCGCAAGGGCATTACGAAGTTCCGTTAGGCACACGCATTCTTTTTGATGGCGCTACAGCCCCAACGAACTGGCAGTTTGATACCAATTTAGATGGCTATTTTGTGATGGGTGCAGACAAGCCCGACTTGACTGCACGAGGCGCTGCAAACCACACCCATACTACGCCTGATTTAGCCAGTAGTGGAGCGCATAACGACCATCCCGTGATTGTGAGCGGGAGCAGTAGTGTAAGTGCAGACACTAATATTAATGACATTGAATATGGTTATAATTGGGTAGGAGGTCATTCACATTCTGGCACTGGGACTTGTGGCTCTGCTGGGGCGCATACCCATACAGTCGGAGATACTGGCACAGCTTCCAATTATCCGAAATATAAAACCCTGAAATGGATTTATTCAAATACAACTACAGTCATTCCTATTGGTGCTATTGTGATGCACAATGCCAGCCAAACTATTTTTGGAACTGGCTGGCATATATGTGATGGAACTGGGGGAACGCCAGATTTAAGGGATTATTTTGTCTTTGGGGGCGCGCCAGGAACAACAGGAGGGGCAAATTCGCACAATCATACTACACCAATTAGCGGAGCTGCCAGCGCAACCCATCAACACAGTATAAGCATAATGTCAAGCACGGCTGGCGGTACAAATAGCGCTCAATATGGAGAGACAAGACAGATTACACAATCCCACTCTCACTCTGGCAGTGCAACATCTCCTGTCGCAGGAGCGCACACGCACTCAATCAATAATGTAGCCAGCGCAACAAGTATTCCGCTATATATTAATCTGTTTTTCATAAAAAGGATCGCCTAATATGGATGTACCTTCTGGAACAGTAATTTTATGGTTAGGCTCGGCGGCGAGCATCCCCACTGGCTGGACAAAATATACATCAGCCGTTGGTAGAATTGCACGCGGTACGCCTACTGGGCAATCTGCTGGTGCTACGGGCGGAAATGCCCCTACCCATACTCATAATATGGGCAGCGTGCTTACGGGCGGTGCGCATACTCACGGAAGCGTTGAATTTAACTATTCAAGTTCATCGTTTTCCGCATTTAGAGCAGGCGGACTTGTTTCTGCTCTTTCTCCAGGCCACTCTCATACCGCCTCTGTTGAACTTGGTTCTGGCGGGGCGCATACCCACGATTTTACAGCTACAGCAACAGGCGCGCCAGTCGGAGAAGTCAATCCGCCCTACAAAAAGGGTATCTATATTATAAAGAGTTAATCATGGGTCTGGATGACACAAAAACATTGGCAGAGCGTATCCTGCGCTTGGAGCAAAAGCTGCAGCGATTGGAGAAGCGGGAAGGCAGACCGTCTGTAGAACTCTTTGACAACTCTGCTATACGAAATCGTAAGATAATTGACGATTTGCTGGTGCATAATCATACACACGCTAATTTATCGGGTCTGGACGCAGATGACCATACACAATACCTAAATACTACAAGGCACGATGTTACAGACCGTCATACGCTTGGCACAGTCGTTCCGCATGATAGTCATAGTTCATTATCTAACTTATCAAATGATGACCACACACAATACCTGAATACAACCAGACACGATACTACTGATAGACATACACTCGGAACAGTAGTTCCTCATGATGACCACGGTTCTCTTTCTGGCTTGAATGATGATGACCATCCTCAATACCTGCTGAGGACTGATAAAGCAGCCGATAGCGATAAGCTGGACGGCGTTCATCTCGCTGCATTTTTGGGTTTGAACGACTTGGCAGACCCCAACGCCGACCGAGTGCTATTTTGGGACGATAGCGCTGGGGCGCTGAAGTGGCTAACAGTAGAAGGGATTGTGGGGACTGATTTAGGGAAATGGCAATCCTATACAGTATCTTGGACTGCATCAACTACCAACCCAGCCATAGGCAATGGGACGCTAACTGGGCGATATATCGTGATTGGTAAGCTTTGCACTTATGTGCTTGGACTTGTTATGGGCAGTACCACCACATACGGTTCTGGCGATTGGGCATTTTCTGGAGTGGCGCATCTTCGAAAAGTGGCTACTGCAAACTATGAGAGAATTGCAGAAATCGTTCCCGCTAATAGTGTTAGTGTTATAAATATGTTTACTGACCCGACACAGGGCTCAAACTCAACTAAAATATCAGCAACTGTCCCATTTACGTGGGGCGAGGGCGATGCTTTTAGATTTGAGATTACTTATGAAATTGCATAAAAGTGGTAAAATTATATTATGCAAAAAAGAGAGGTGAATTATGAGTGAGCTTCCGCTGGGTATAGACATTTCGGCTTATCAATATTCAGCA
>Ga0208824_1003500_pt1 | contig 10792 bp, 8 predicted proteins | sample AD_JPNTR3_MetaG_FD_184447 | JGI IMG/M metagenome (GOLD analysis project Ga0208824, IMG submission 184447) | Active sludge microbial communities of municipal wastewater-treating anaerobic digesters from Japan - AD_JPNTR3_MetaG (SPAdes) (version 2) | ecosystem: Engineered > Bioreactor > Anaerobic >...
AGAGACCCAGGGGACCCACAGTCTGCCAGGCAGGTGGGCCTTCCGGGCGGATAGTGGATCGAAACTCAGAAAAATGCGCCAGGAAGTATCGATGATAAGCTTCGTCGGCGGTCGTTCTCCAGAGCTCTGCGGAAGCCCAAAGAAGTTCATCGGCACAGCTGATATCACCGTACCCGCCAGTCTCTACCCCCGCAGGGTTCCGAAACAGTACGCCCGGGTTCTTCTCGGCCCAGTTCCAAGCCCGTTTCGACGCTTCCAGGCATCGGTCGGCGAAGGCGACATCAAAGGGTCTATAGACTCGAGCAGCAATCGCCATGACTGCAGCGAAATCGGCCGTCGCACACGTGCTCTTGAACGGGTCGGAACCCGTCCCGATTACGTAACTCACCGCCGGGTCCTGGTCAGGCATTACGAATCCGGCGAACTTCTCCGTCGTCTGTTTGTGCCAGACGCCCCCATCCTCATCCTGCATCGAGAGCATCCACTCCAAATTCCAGCGGATCTCATCCAGAAAATCTGGGACATTGTCGCCCGATTCCGGAATGTTGAGGCTCATCTGGCGAACTCTCGGCTCAAACAGTTCCCAGGCCCAAAGCAGAGTGCCCGTCGTAATGCCCGAGTTAACGATGTACCGGCCATAATCCCCGGCATCATGCCAACCTTTGATTGAAGGAGCGGCGCCCTTCTTCCCCGAAGAGGGGTGATACTCGCCGCGTTTATGGCACGCGGAATAGGAATACCCCGGAAATTCCGGACCGAGGTCGACGGCGGTACCGCAACGCTGCCCGTAAAAAGACCGCATAGCCAGATAGAGAACCCGCGAGTAAACGGAGTGCCCTATGGTAAACGTCCAGCTCCGCCCGACTCCCGGAACTTCGATAAAGTACCGCCCCGGTGTTTCCAAGGCGCTCAGGTCAGCCGCCTGAACCGAGTCGCCAGAATCGGCGTCCTGGATAGCCGGACTCAGTTTTCCTTGAAAAACCACGGATCCGTCGCCTGCGGTCTTCACAACGAATTCCGTAGCGGGGGTCGACGAAACGACCATTGCAAACTTCGTCGCACCGATCGGATAGCCGACCTGGTCCACTTTGATGTCAGGCGTGGGCAGGGTGTCCGCGAGAGTTACGAAAGTGAAAAGACAAAGCGCCGTCACTGCTTTGCATATTGGAGCCATGACGTGCACTTATAACACGGCCAAGCAGAAGCGCAAAGATTTGTGAACATGCCTTCGCCGCGCGCCGCATGCTCTGTTATGCTTCCGAATCGCTATGTGGGGTTCGGGACGCTTATCTGTCGCTCTTATCGTGCTGCTCTTCGCAGCCGCTCCGAGTGAAGTCCGCCCAGAAACGGCGAAAAGCTCCCGGCCTCGGATAGGACTGGCGCTGGCTGGTGGAAGTGCGCGAGGACTTGCTCACGTCGGTGTTCTCGCCTGGCTGGATGAGCATCGTATCCCGATCGACTATGTGGCAGGCACGAGTATGGGCGGACTGATTGGCGGTTTGTTCGCTGCGGGCTTGGAGCACGAGGAAATCATGGATCTGCTGCGGGAGGTCGACTGGACGACCACCCTGCAGGCTGGTCCCGACTACCGTGATTTGACCTACAGGCGCAAGGAGGACCGCAGGGATTTCCCAAATCAGCTCGAACTCGGGCTAAAAGGAGGGTTGGCACTGCCAGGCGGGATCTTGCCCGGCCACGGTGTGGGACTTCTGCTTAGCCGCTTCACAAACCCGTACGCGGGACTGCCGACCTTTGACCTGTTACCCACTCCCTTTCGATCTGTCGCGGTGGACCTCAAAGAGGGCAGAGAGTTCGTTTTTCAAGAAGGGGACCTGTTCGATGCACTCCGGGCGACCATGGCTATACCCGGGGTCTTTTCACCCTGGACCGTAGGCGGCCGGACATTCGTAGACGGTGGACTGCTCAACAATCTCCCGGTAGATGTCGTCAAAGAGATGGGTGCAGATATCATCATCGCTGTCCCGCTGAAGAGTCATGTGATCCCGGAAGAGGAGATGCCTTCGTCCCTGACGGGCATTGCCGGACGATCGCTTGACATAATGATTGCGGGTACGGAAATGCGCCATCTCGGACTGGCGCAGATTGTTGTTTCGCCCGATCTTGTTGGGTTTGGCTCCGCCGATTTTCACCGCTGGGAGGAACTGTCAAAACTCGGCTATCAAGCAGCCGCGCAGGAGGCCGCCAGGCTCGAGCCGCTAGCCCTTTCAGAAGCTGACTGGCAGGCGTACGAAACGCAGCGGCAGCAACGGCGACGAATCCCTCCCCGGGCGGCCTTTCTTGAGGTCGTGGGAGCCGCCGATCGCAACAGGAGCGCTGTCAGCCGGGAACTGGCCCGCTCGGTGACTCCACCTTACACGACGACTTCCTTGGAAAAAGCGCTCACTCGAATCACCGGCTGGGGACGGTTTGAAGCGGCCGATTACCAGTCGTGTGAACACGACGGGCTCCAGGGTTATCAGGTCAATCTGCGCGAGAAGAAACACGGCCCGCCTTTTCTCAACACTTCAATCCTGCTGGAAGGTTCGCAGTCCGATAAACTCAAGCTCGGGCTCGGCGCTCGGTTGACCTTTCTGGATGTTCCCGGACCTTTTTCGGAGTGGCGGAGCGACGCGAATTTCGGCATTTTGAACCGCCTGGCGACCGAACTATACTGGCGCGCAGGCGGCAGCCGCTGGTTCCTGGCTCCCCGGGCTTTCTACGAAAGCTCGGAATTTGACGTTTATCAAGAAGGTAAAAGGCAACTCTCGATTGATTTTCGCGAGCCGGGTGTCGGCTTGGACTTCGGTTACGCCGGGGGGCGCACCGACGAGGTCAGGTTCGGTTACCAATTGAGCAACCTCAACACATCTCAGTCGTTCGGCACGCCAATCTTCCCGGAGACGGAGGGTCGGATGGGCCAGTTTCGATTGAGGTGGGTTCACGAGGGGCAGGACGATGCTCTTCTGCCCAGGCACGGGGTCAGAGCAGTCAGTGAATTACGTTTAGTCACTCAATCTCCGCTTGCCGAAAGCCGATACTCGCAGTTCCAAACCCGGCTCAGCTGGGCCACACCAGTTACACCGAGGAACACGCTCCTCGTCGCTTTTGAAGGCGGGGCGGCCTCTAAGGATCAGATCCCCTATCCAGTCTTTTCGCTGGGGGGCCCTTTCCGGTTGAGCGCTCTTTCGCGCGATGAATCGTTCGGCAGCCGTTACTACTACGCGAGCCTGACGGCCCTTCGTCTCCTGAGGGAACAGAAGGGAATCACGGGCAACTTGCACCTGGGAGTCCTTTACGAAGTCGGCCGTGCCTTCAGTGCCCATCAATCTGGCGATCCGTATCAGGATGTGGCGGCGGGAATAATCGGAGAGACTCCTCTAGGGCTCGTCTTTCTCGGCCCCAGCTACGGCGAAGGCGGCCAGTGGAAGATTTCGCTTCGGATTGGGCGACTGTTCTGAAAGAATCAATCAAAAGCCGGTTTTTGCGGTCCCGGAACGATCCCCTCCAGATCCGGATCCACGCCCGACTCAAGGCGTTTCGCGGAATTTAGCGCTTTCTGCTCTTTGCGCAAAGCGCGTTCTTCTTCCTTAGCTCTCCGCTTTTCCTTTTTGGCCCGCTCACGCTGTCGCTTTGCCTGCGTCATCGGTCCGGGTCTGGCCATAGTCAATACCTCCTAAGAATGTCTGTCCAAAGACTGCACCAGGCGGGATGGCACCACTGAAAAACTGAAATACTGGACGGATCAACAATCGCTACACGAACGTGTTCGAGTATACCACGCCGGACCGCGAGACTGGGGCGAGCGGGCGGCCCCCGTCTCATACAACGGGAAAATGACTCAAACAAAAAGGGGGAAGAGACTCTCCCCGAATTCCGTGGTTACCCCCCGTTCTCCTTCACGAGCCGGGCCAGCAGGAAGGCCATTTCCATGGCCTGATCGTAATTCAGACGGGGATCAACGCGGGTTCGGTAATCTCGGTTCAGATCGGCTTCGGTCACTCCGCTTGCTCCACCCAGGCACTCCGTCACTTTGTCACCCGTCAGCTCAAAATGAACCCCGCCCAGGTGCACCCCGCACTTCTTGAGAATACGGCAGGACTGAGTGAGCTCGTGTAGAACGTTTTCAAAGCGCCGGGTCTTTATGCCGTCTTTGGTTGTCTCTGTATTCCCGTGCATTGGATCGCAACACCAGACGACTCTTAGTCCTTTCCTGACGACCGCTTCCACGATTGGCACCAGGCATTGTTCCACTTTTTCGGCGCCGAAACGATGGATCAGCGTCAGTCGCCCAGGCTCATTCCGAGGATTGAGCACATGGCAGAGCCGCAGCACTTCTTCTGGGGTAACTCTCGGGCCAATTTTCACTCCGATCGGGTTCTCGATCCCACGAAAGTACTCCACATGCGCGCCATCCAGATTCCGGGTTCGATCTCCAATCCACGGGAAATGCGTGGCCAGGTTATACCAGCCGGGCCGCCGAGGCACCTGCCGGGTTTGGGCTTGTTCGTAGTACAGATGCAACCCTTCGTGGCTTGTGAAAAAGTCCACCCGGTGGATTTCAGCAGGAGTGTGGCCTGTGAGGGTTTCCAGAAAACGCAGTGATCCTACCAGCGAATCGACTGTCTTGGTGTACTCTGCAGCCAGCGGAGACTTCGATACGAAGTCAAGATCCCAGTACTCGGGATGCTGGAAGTCAGCGAAGCCACCGTCAACCAGCGAACGGATGAAGTTGATCGTCAGTGCGGCGCGTTCATAAGCGCGAAGCAATAAGTCGGGATCGGGGTTGCGTTCGGCCGCGGTGAATCCCGGGCGATTGATCATATCGCCCCGGTACACAGGCAAAGTCACTCCGTTTCGTGTTTCGGTAGCCACCGAGCGTGGTTTCGCGTACTGGCCCGCAAACCGTCCGATGCGTGTGACTCGCTTCCCGCCTCCCTGCATCAGGACGAGACTCATCTGCAAAAGAATCTTCAGCTTCTTGGCAATGGCGGAAGACTCGCAGTCCTCAAAACTCTCGGAGCAATCGCCCCCTTGCAGGATAAAGCGGCCTCCGCTCTCGGCATCAGCCAGCTGGCGCTTCAGATTCTCTATTTCCCAACTTGTGACAAGAGGAGGCAGTTTCGCGAGCTCACACAAAACCCTGTTGAGATGATCACGGTCAGCATACTCCGGTTGCTGAGCGGCCGGCTTCATTTGCCAGGAAGTCGGCGACCAGTCCCCTTGTTGTGGAAATTCTTCGTATGACACCCCAAGAAGCATAGGGCAGAAGACCCTTCGACCTCAAGCAACACGACAGGTCTTCGAGCGGAACCACGGGACGCTTCGACTATAATTTTTCCCCGTGTTGAAGCAAAAGGAGCCATCCTCGGTTGAAGCAGCGCCTGAGGGGATCTCGACAAACGGTAAAGCCATTCCTGCCCATCCCGCTCGACTCACTCGGCGATTCTGGGATCTGCTGCGCGAGCGCGAAACCCTCTTGTGGTGGCTGCATAGCCTCTGGTCACTCCTGTTCGGCCTAGCCGTCATGCTGGTCGGAGCCAGGAAGCCGAGCTACGTTCGCGTTATTGTTTGCCATATCGCCTTCATCTGGGCAACAAGCTTCTTCCTTCCTGTGCTGCTCAGGACAACCCGTCTTTCCCCGAAGTGGACCGAACGCCTGCGCCTGGTCATCAATTACTTCAACAGGAATTTCTATCAGCAACTCCTTTTCTTCGTCATTCCCATCTACTACGCAAGCACGACCCTGTCTTCGCGTAACGTCGCCTTCCTTGGAATGCTCTGCTTGTCAGCAGTACTGTCCACCCTTGACCTGGTCTATGACCGTTATCTGTCGGTCCGTTGGCGGCTGAACACCCTCTTCCTTGCGTTTAACAGCTTTGCGGGAATCAATGTCATGCTGCTGGTGCTCTTTGCTTTGAGAACCGAGACAGCTCTGTACATCTCCGGATTGTGCGCGGCGGCTATCTTCACATCCATGCTCTACCGTTTCAGCCAGTTTCGAGGGTGGCGTCTATTGGGGGCAGCGTGCGCGGCTGTGGCTGCGACTCTCGCCGCGCTTTACCTGGGGGCTTCCTTCATACCGCCAGTCATGCTCTCCTTGGGCAATGTCTCCTTCGGATCCTCGATAAACCGCGCTACTTACCAGATGATCGATCCGATTGTCGAGCTTCCTGCGGATTACGCCGGCCGCCTGACGGTGGTCACGCCGATCAAGGCGCCTTATGGTTTTACTGCCCGCGTAGAGCAGAAGTGGTACCTGGACGGCGATTTGTACGCCCGCCATCCCAAGCAGGGATACATGACAATCCCGGGCGGCCGAAAAGAGGGATTTCGCTACTGGTCGTATATCACCCTGAGAAAGGATTCCCCGCCCCGTGTTGTTCGGGTAGACGTCCTGACATCGTCCGGGCAGCTTATAGGGCGGGCGGTTCTCCATCGCGCGAAGGACCGGGGTAGCGCCGGCAAATGAAATCGAGCATATTCCAGCCCGGTCCCGAACACTTGAGCCGCGCCAACGCCTCGTTCTGTCAATCAGCGAGCTCGAGTCGATTACAACCGTCAGAAGGCAGGATCGTCACCAAATCTTTCAACAGTTGCTGAAGGTACGCCGCCAGGGCTTCCAGGTTTTTCGCCAGATTCCGGTAAAAGTGCATAAAGCTGGTATCGCCGGTGTCGGAAATCACTTTCGGCGCCAGTGCCGGAACACCGAACTGCGCTGCAACCTGGAGAGCGGCAGCGGCCTCCATGTCGCACAGGGAAGCACCGGTGCGTTTGAACAGTCTGAGGCGTGATGAGCTGAACCAAACGGGAAGTGAGACAGTTACCCCTATCCCGCCAAGGTCCCAACCCGCCGACCGCAAATGCTCCAGTAGCTGTCTTGAAGCTTGCCCGATCTGCTGATTCTCGTCCATCAGCCAGGTCTCCGGGCAGAGAACCGTTCCCATCGGGCAGGACGGGTCCAATTGTCCCGCTGTTCCAGTAAAAATAAGAGCCGCCGGCAGGGGACCGCGCTGAAAGCGACGGGTCAGGATTTTACGGGTGCGCCGACATCCAACGCCCGTAGTCAGGAAATCAAGGCAGCCGGTCAAGTGCTTTCGGAGCGAATCGGTCTCCCGCCTCAGCGCACAAGCCACCAGAATTCGATCGGAGAAGGCAGCGTTCCTTCCTGGATCTACGGAGTCTAGAGCCACCGCAGATTCACACCCCCGATTCCTGCCTCAATTCGAAGGCGCAGGACCTTACTGACTCGATCCGCGTTGTAGCTGATATACGTATCACCGCGCTTCTCGAATTCCGGCAGCGAGACCCCGGACATAAAACTCCTGCTGGCCTTCACTTCTGCTCCGATGGACCGCGGCAAGCGCAAGTCGACTCCGCCGACGCCGACCGCGATTTCGATTTCCCCTTCTTGGTTCCACTCACCCGAAAAATCGAGCTCCGAGCCGCCAACACCGCCTTGAAAACGCAACTGCTTACATGCCAGATTTCCCAGACCAGTGATCTTGAGAGCACCGACACCGTTCTGAATTTCCACGCGATCACAGCTTATCCGGTTTGGTTCCAACATCGAAACACTGGTCTCGCCAACGCCGTTTTCGATATCCAGTTCACGAATGCTCATTCCGCCAAGATCAATTTGGCTCTCACCAACGCCGGTCTTGGTGCGGAGCACAATCGGGACCTCGGGGTTCAGACGCAAGTTCAACCGGTTCTTCCCCATGCGACGGAAAGATTTTCCTTCACTGCTCAGGCGAAAGCGCAAAATCCCGGTGTTCCCTCTTTTCTGGAAATCGACGTCGGGTGTGAAAGCCAGTTCGTTGTAATCCAGATCGAACTCATAGAGATTGCCGGCACTTCCTGACTCGATCTCGAGCCTGCCGACGGGGACATCCAGGTCGACTTCCAGCACTTCTTCACCGGCAACAGGAACCGACCGGCTCAAGGTGGTAGTATGGCCCTCGAATTCGACCATGCTGCAGGCCGTCAGCAGGAGGGCCGGGATGGCGACCCCAAAAAGTGCTTTAAACATACGGCTTCGCTTCCCTCTCAGTTCGATCTCCTGATTCGAATCCGAGAATAAGTTGTCTGGAGGCGTATCTCGTTCTTCCCGTCTCCTATAGTCTGCTCAAACATAGGCGATTTCTCTGCTCGCCCGGCCTGATCGAACTCAGACACCACCTCTCCACCTGGGGCTTGGGCGCTCAGACGACAACTGACATCCTCGGGCAGCGTCAGAGTGATCTCTCCATTGCGATTGCTTGCCACCAGCGCGCCTCCGAGCGGTGTCTGCGGCGCCATCACAATTTCCCCGTACTCGTTTTGGACTTCCGCCGGCCCATGGAATTTTTCCAGAGCGACTCGCTGCAGCGAAGTGGCAATCTTTACGGGCCCTTCGATTTGTGACAGAGCCACCCTTGATCCACTACCCTGGACGCTAATACCCGACTTGAGGTCCCGGGCCTTGATTTCGGAATGGGACGCCCGCACCGTCACAGCACCGTTAATGCGACTAAGATTCGCACTGCCGTAAGAGGTATCAAGCTCCAGCGTATCTGCCAGTCCTGCGACTCGAACCGCCTTGTGTGAGTTTTCGATAAACACCGGTTTAACTATGTTCTCAATGTCAACGCCCGAACCCGAGCCGTTGATCGTCAACGGGCCTTGGATCTCCCGAACATGGATCTGCCCGAAGTGATTAGCTACCTCCAACCGCCCTTCGATCCGCTCCGCGCGGATCGTCTCGTAATCCGTTGAAACTTTCACATTGCCGCTGATCCCCTCAAGCCGCACCTGGCCCCTTCGGCTCTCGACTGTGACATCTCCAGTTACATTTCGAACTGCTGTGGTGGCGTAACGATTTTTCGCAGCTGTTGAGCCGTTGACCGACTCGATGGTCAGTGGACCATACGAATTGCTGATCTGAACGCCTGCATTTATGCCCCGCAGCGTCACGCTGCCATTCTCGTTATCGATTGTCACCTGCGCCTGCCTGGGAACCAGGATCCGAAAATGGGTGGAAAGGGGGTAGTCACGATTTTGTAGATTCCCGCGGGTGGAGGTTATTTTCACCACATCGCCGTCTCTCTGGACGGATAATTGAATATCGCGACCTATTTCGTTGGCTCGAGCCTCCGATTGACCTCTAACCACAACGGTGAGGCTCACGTCGATCCTTTCCTCCAGGCCGCTCTCCAGTGCGATGTCACCGAAGCGGTTCGTCACCTGGACCACCTTGACACCGGCGGCATCCAGTTCGTGGCGTTTCTCGATTCTGGCTCTGGCCTGGGGGGCATGGTCACCGAATACCCAGGGACCGGGCAGATCGGCGAAAGCGCGGAATCCCGAGCTCAATTCTCCAATTTTGCCTGAGACGAAACCAAACAACATCAGCAGGAGAACGCCCACGACCTCCCAGCCACGAAACTGTAAGGCTCCCGAGAATCTGTAGAAGTCTATGATTTTTCCAATGCCGAACAGAATCAGTAGACCCGGCCAGTACGACCCGAAGAACGAAAAGAAGGCCAAAACCCCAAAGAAGTCCAGCAGACCGAGCAGTCCCACTGTCCCCCAGAAGACACCTCCAAGCAAGCTGGCCTTACCCGGATTCTGTTGCAGCGCCGCGACGTCCCACGTGAAGTGCCGGAACAACTTGGTGAGGCCGAGCCAGAGAAGAAGAGCAGGAACAGCCAGCCGGATAACCTGGAGCCACTCCAAATCTACTCCGTAGATATTAATGGCCAGAAAAAGGCCGCCGAGGACAACCAGGATTATGCCAAGCACGAGGGGAACAATGCCGCGCTGATTGGGCATTACAGTCTCTCCTCCGGGTGGATGGATTCGTTTTCAATCCGAGCGGCCGCGGGCAACGGTGGAACCTGATCTTTCTTACGAGTACCCAGGTAGTAATCGACCACCAGATAAACACCGAGGGCTATAAAAAACAGCGGCCACAGGAACCGGGTCATTTCAGACAGGCTAAAGACGCCGAGGTTGTTAAGAAAGAACAATATCCCGAGGAGAACCAGCACTCCACCCCAGACGGGTACATTAATGTCGTCTGATTCCTCGTCAAGAATTCGAGGGTTCGTGACAACGTTTCGGAGAATAGACTGGGCAGACCGATAAGCATCGATAATTGTAAAGATGTAAAAGGCTAAAGCAGCGACTCCAAAGACGCCGGGCCCCTCGCTGGCAATAATGCTCAAACCCGCAAATCGCGAAATGAAGCACCGCCTTGACATATTGGCGGTTATAAACTGCGCCTATTCCTGGAACAATGGCAAAAAGGGCCGCTCGGCCGGGCGTATAAGTGGCCAGTTGAGGTGAAGCGGCAATAGCGGCCAGTTCCGCTCCGGCCACAAGACAATCCTGGCAGTAGATTCTGCCCTTGATCGAATGGGCGCAGGCTGCGCACAGGAACTTGCGACAAGTCGAACAGTTGTGCACAGATTCCACATCCGAGTGGTAATAGCATCTCATTTTTTCTTGTCTCCCTTGGCCTCTTTTCCGGCCTCCTGCTCTTCTATCGAGTGCTGATAACTGCGAAGCAGCATGTTAATCAGGTGGTAGTCCAGACGGCCATACAGGTCTTCCTTAAGCCTCCAGATCTCGCCAACCATGCGTGCTTGCATATTCCTGATCTGCACCCACTTCTTCTGCACCTGACTGGAGAACCGGTCGGCCTGCTCAACCAGGGCGGAAGGTCGAATATCCGAGAAACTGAAAGCCGAAAAGTCGGGTCCGATGACATTTGCAACGAGCGACAGGAAAACAAACATTATCAGAGTGGCAA
>Ga0208824_1003506_pt1 | contig 10776 bp, 9 predicted proteins | sample AD_JPNTR3_MetaG_FD_184447 | JGI IMG/M metagenome (GOLD analysis project Ga0208824, IMG submission 184447) | Active sludge microbial communities of municipal wastewater-treating anaerobic digesters from Japan - AD_JPNTR3_MetaG (SPAdes) (version 2) | ecosystem: Engineered > Bioreactor > Anaerobic >...
TGACATTCCACAAATTATCTTCGTAGGACATCTTTTCCGCAAACCCGATTGAATGCCGGCGAAGAAAATCCATTCGGATCATTGCCATCCAAGGACACCCCCACCATTCTTGCATATTCAACGTCAATTCAAACCACTCCACACCGGACATTGCTTTTTTTTCCGGAAACGGTTTGGTAATCCACCTTGCATCTGGATCGTCTCCCGGTACTTCACGGAAACGCCAGCCATTGCACATCGCCACTTCCAGATTCAAAGAGGTCGCCAGAGAAAACAAATCATCGAGATGAGACTCCGATATGGCATCATCGGCGTCGATAAAGACGACATATTCGCCCTTTGCCGCTTCAATTCCCGTATTTCGCGCAGCTCCTACCCCTTTGTTAACTTGATGGATGACGCGCACCCTTCGCCGCGATGCAGCATAATTTTCAAGAATAACTCCGGTATTATCGGTAGAACCGTCATTGACGAAGATGACCTCAAAATCCTTAAAGGTCTGCCGATCAAGTCCTTCGAGGAGCGTGGGAAGCCATTTTTCCGCTTGATAAGCCGGTATTACCACACTGACCGATGGATTATGGTTTGTATGCATATCGATTTTTTCTCCATAGAAACAAATACAGAGCAACCCTGTTTAGGTCTTGAGATATCGGCGTTCTTCTTTCCCGTTGCCACTTTTTTAAACGACACTTTAAGAATAACAGATGGTAGATTTGTTTTCTCAATTCTTGATCTGTCACCCAAAGCATTTTCTCTTCCCGGCCTCTGCCGCGTGATACGAACTGCGCACGAGCGGTCCGGCTTCCACATATTGAAAGCCTTTCTGATAGGCGATTTCCCTGAACTCGGCAAACTCTTCCGGGTGATAATACTTCGCCACCGGCCAGTGCTTCAGTGTCGGCTGTTGATACTGCCCGATGGTTAGGCGCGCGCAGGAAACCGCTGCCAGATCATCTATCAGTTGCAGAATATCGTCGCGGCTCTCTCCGAAACCGATCATAAACCCGCTTTTGGAAACCACGGAAGATGAGCTGACTTTTTTGAGAAGATGGAGGGAAACATCATAACTGCCCCGCGGGCGCAATCTGGCGAACATCGGTTTGACCACTTCCATGTTGTGATTGATGACATCAGGCCGCGCCGAAATGACCTTCTCCAGCGCCGCCGGATTGCCCTGAAAATCGGGAATCAAAACTTCCACCTTGCAGAAAGGATTTTCTTGGCGCAACCTTTGGATGCAATCCGAAAAGACCCGCGCGCCGCCGTCGGGCAAATCGTCGCGGGTGACCGAGGTAATGACCACGTATTCCAGTTTCATTCTGCGCACAGCTTCCATCAAGCGACTGATTTCATTTTTGTCAACCGGATCCGGCTTGCCGTGCGCGACATTGCAGTAAAGGCAGTTCCTCGTGCAGATGTTGCCCAGAATCAGAAAGGTCGCCGTCCCGGAGGTGAAACACTCGGCCATATTGGGACAGGCCGCTTCCTGACAAACGGTGTGCAGTTGAAAACGAGAAAGGGTCGATTTTATCCTGCGGCACTCCGGGGAAAAGGGAGGCCGGACTTTTAACCAATCGGGCTTGCGGAGGAGTTGCAATTTTTCATGTTTATACACGCTTGAATTCATAAACGCATTGGGGAAAACTTGGATTACCGCCTTCGCGGAAATGAAACATCGTTATGATTTCTTCCAGCAAACATCCGGTTTGCGGGCCGCCAGCACTTCATCGAGGCGGCCCACCGGTGTTGTCACCGGCGCCTTCTTCACACCCTCTGGATTTTCCTTGGCTTCCTTGGCGATGGCAATCATGGCATCGCAAAATGCATCCAGCGTTTCCTTGCTCTCCGTTTCCGTCGGTTCAATCATGATGGCCTCCGGCACAATCAGCGGAAAATAAATCGTCGGCGGATGATAGCCGTAATCAATCAGTTTCTTGGCGATGTCCGTCGTGTGCACGCCGCTTTCGGCCACCTGCTTCTTCCCGGAAAACACGCACTCGTGCATGCAGATGCGGTTGTAGGGCAGTTCAAAGTAAGGCTTGAGTTTTTCCTTGATGTAATTGGCGTTGAGCACTGCCATTTCCGTCGCCCGCTTCAAGCCCTCGGCACCCAGCGAACGGATGTAGGTATAGGCCTTCACAATCACGTTGAAATTCCCGTAAAAAGCGCGGACGCGCCCGATGCTGTCGGGAAAATCTTCTGACCACTGATATTGTTCGCCCGCCCGGACAAGACGGGGCACGGGCAGAAAATCAATCAGCGCCTTACTCACGCCTACCGGCCCGCTGCCCGGACCGCCGCCGCCGTGCGGCGTGGAAAAGGTTTTGTGCAGATTGAGCTGAATCACATCAAATCCCAGATCTCCGGGTCTGACCTTGCCCAAAAAAGCATTGGCATTGGCGCCGTCGCCGTAAAGCAGACCGCCCCTGCCGTGAACGATCGCCGCCACCTTTTCGATGTTGCGTTCAAAAAGTCCCAGGGTGTTGGGATTGGTCAGCATCAGGGCCGCGACATCTTCCGTCATCAGTTCCTTGAGATGCGCGATATCCACGCCGCCTTCCCCGTTGGACTTCAGTTCCCGGACTTCAAATCCGCAAAGCGCGCTGGAAGCCGGATTGGTGCCGTGAGCGGCATCCGGAATCAGGATGATCCTGCGTTTTTCGCTTTTCTTTTCAAAATATTTCTTGATCATCATGACGCCGGTCAGTTCGCCGTGCGCGCCCGCGGCGGGCTGAAGCGTGAACTCGGCCATGCCGAAAATCACGCACAGATATCGCTGCATTTCATAAATCAGCTGCAGATTGCCCCGGGAAAATTCCGCGCCGGCATACGGATGCAAGCCGGTGAAACCGGACATCGCGGCGACGTTTTCGTTGACCTTGGGATTGTATTTCATCGTGCAGGAGCCAAGAGGATAAAAACCCAGGTCCACGCCGAAATTGCGCCGCGACAGATTGGTGTAGTGGCGCACCAGATCAATTTCGGCAACCTCGGGCAAATCCAAATCGTCGCGTAGATACTCGCCGCCGATCAGGGTTTCAATATTCTCCTCCGGAACATCGCTGGCGGGAACATCCGCGGCGGCGCGTCCGGGCCTGCTGATTTCAAATATCAATTTCATGTCAACCTCTTTTTCATTCCCGCACAGGCGGAACTCCGCAAGACAATCCATGAATGTTATCGGCCTGGATACCAGCCTTCACCGGCATGAGGATTTAAATTTTTTCTACTTCAACATTGCCGCTACGTTATCGATGTCTTCCCTGGACATCATTTCCGTAGCACATAAGAGCAATGTGTTTTCCAGTTCGGGATAATCTTTCCGCAGTTCGTAACCGCCGATGATGCCTTCACTTTTGAGTTTTTCATTCACCTTTTGGGAATCGGGACAACGCAAAACAAATTCATTATAGACCGGCGCGGAAAAAACTTCTTTCCACCCCGGAATTCCCAGCAGCTGTTTCTTTAAATACCGCGCTTTCAGGATATTGAGCTCGGCAAGTTTTCTAAGATTCTTGCCCAGCGCGGCCAGGTAAACGCCCGCCGCCAGCGCGCAAAGCGCTTCGTTGGAACAAATGTTTGATGTGGCTTTTTCCCGGCGGATGTGCTGCTCGCGCGTTTGCAGGGTCAGCACGAATCCGCGCCGGCCATTTTTATCCACCGTCGCGCCGACGAGCCTTCCCGGTATCCGGCGCATGAATTTTTCCTTGGCGGCAAAAATGCCCAGATAGGGGCCTCCGTAATTCAGGGGATTGCCGAAACTCTGCCCCTCTCCCACGACAAAATCCGCACCCTGGGCACCTGCAGGCTTCAAAATACCCAGACTTGTGCCTTCCGTAAAACCGGCGACAAGCAGCGCCCCCTTCTGATGGACCATATCGGCGATGGACGCAATATCCTCGATGACGCCGAAAAAATTGGGGCTCTGAACCACAACGGCAGCCACCTGCCGATCCAGCTCGGTTTCCAAAGTTTTCAGATCAACCCTCCCTGACGGCGAATAGGGAATTTCAACAACGGCATAGCCGTTCGCCCACGAATATGTTTTTAATACCTGTCTGTATTCGGGATGCACAGAACGGGCGACGATCATTTCGGTCTTGTTGGACATTTTCGCGCAAAGCATCGCGGCCTCGGCCATCGCGGAAGCGCCGTCATACATGGAAGCGTTGGCGATTTCCGTGCCGGTGAGACGGGCAATCATGGTCTGATACTCATAGATTGCCTGCAGAATGCCCTGGCTCATTTCGGCCTGATACGGCGTGTAGGCCGTATAAAATTCCGCGCGGCCCACGATGTGGCCGACCACCGCGGGAATGTAATGATGATAAGCGCCCGCGCCGGTCAGGGTCATCCGCGGCAATTGGTTTTTCCCGGCGATCTCCCGCATCAGAGAAAGCGTCTGCTGTTCCGACAAGGCGTGCGGCAGGTCGAGCATTTTTTTTAATTTGAATTTTTCGGGAATGTCGGCAAAAAGTTCTTCCAAATCCCTGATGCCGACGGCCGCTTTCATTTGTTGAATCTCATCAGGCGTGTGCGGGCAGTAATCCATGGTTTATTTTCTTTCTTTACTCTTTTTCCTCATTGAGCATTTCTTCGTAATCCGCGGCGGTAAGCAGCATGTTGAGTTCTTCGGGATCTTCCACGATCATTTTTACAATCCAGCCTTCGCCAAAGGCATCCTGATTGATCAACTCCGGAGAATCTTCCAGACGCGAATTCACCTCAATGACTTCGCCGCTGACCGGAGCAAAAACATCGGAAACGGATTTGACCGATTCGATGACGGCCACGGTGGCATGCTGAACAACTCTTCGGCCAATTTCCGGCAGGTCGACAAACACGATATCCGTCAGCATTTCCTGCGCGTAATCGGTGATGCCGATCAAGGCGGTGCCGTCGCTGTAGTAAATCAGCCATTCATGGTCACGGGAATAATACCTGTCCTGCGGATTTGGTTTGGCCATAGAGCCCTCCTTTTATGTCATTTTAATCTTTTATAAAAAGGCAGTTCAACGACTTTTGCCTCGGCCATGCTTTCTCGTATGGCAATTTCCAGCGGCGTACCGGGGGCGCTGCAGACGATATCCACAAAGCCCATGGCGATGGCCTTGTTGAGCGTCGGGGAAAATGTGCCGGAGGTGATGACGCCGACTTCTCTTTCGTTCTTAAAAATCTTGTAGCCGTGGCGGGCAATGCCGCGTCCGGTCACCTCGATGCCCACCAGTTTTCTCGTAATGCCCGATTTCTTCTTCGCCATCAGCGCGGCCTTTCCGATAAACTCCTTTTGTTCATCCACAATCCATCCGTACGGCACTTCCAGGGGGCTCACGGTCTCGTCCATGTCCTGGCCGTTGAGCATCATGCCCGCCTCGAGGCGCAAGGTATCGCGTGCGCCCAAACCGCAGGGTTTCAGACCGAAAGCCGCGCCGGCGGACAACAGCTTGTCCCACAAAAGACCGACAACGTTGCAGCGAACATAAATTTCAAAACCGTCTTCGCCGGTGTAACCACTGCGGGAAACTATCGCCTCAAATCCCGCGACATGCGTTTTGCAGAAGTGATAAAATTTCAAGTTTTTCAAGTCGGCCGCAGCAAACTTCTGCAGAATTTCCTCGGAGCGCGGCCCCTGCAAATCCAGTTTTCCCGTTTGTTCGCTGACATCCTGAAGAACACAGTTGAATTCCCGCTGTTCCTGAATCGATTTTATCCAGCCCCAGTCCCTGTCCTTGGGAGTGGCGTTGGTCACCAGCATGTAGGAGTCTTCCTCCATTTTGTAAACGGTCAAATCATCAATGATCCCGCCTTCTTCATTGAGCAGGGCGGACAGTTTCACCTGTCCGGTTGTCTGCTCGGCCAGATTTCTGGTCAAAACCAGCTGCAGAAGATTCAGCGCCTGCGGCCCCTTGACCTCAATTTCCCCCATGTGGCAGATATCAAAAAGACCCGCCGCGCTCCTGGTCGTCCGGTGTTCATCCATGACATTGGTGTATTGAACGGGCATCGCCCAACCGCCGAAATCAATGATTTTGGCTTTGAGACCGACGTGCTTTTCGTACAAGGGGGTGCGTTTCAACTTCATTCAACCTGATGTTTAATGATCACCGATAAAAACAAAAGCATCATGCAGACAGCCGCAAAAAAAATGAACCTCGCGGATGGATCTGTTCCAGAAAACGACGCGTCCGCAACCCGAACAGACGGTCGGTCTGCAGGATATTATCGTCTCACAAAAAGGGCAACGCAGGCGCTGCGGCCGTTAACTTTCCTCCCTTTGAGCGATATTTTCATGGAACGCGACATGAACATTGTAGCACCACGAACAATCCGCGGTCGGGCATTTGCCCTCCGGAGCCGTATCATCCGTCCAGAAAAATGATTTGTCGCACCGGGAACATCGGATCTTCAGCATGAAAATTCTTCTCCGGGGGAAAATGAATCAGCGGAAACCTTCGTCAGTCCGGGCGCAATTACGGGCCACAACTACTACAACTCATTCTGGATTTCAAGACGAAATCTTTTTTTGTTGATTAAGCCTTGAAAAGTTTTTCAAAAAATTGCTGCTTTTCTTTAGGATAATACATACTGCCCTCATAATCAACAATCAGCTTGCCGTCCAGATGGTCAATTTCATGCTGAATGATGCGGGCGACAAAATCCAAATACCGTTTGTTCACCTTTTCTTGCGTGGCGTCAAAAGCCCGCACTTTGATTTCAGGGAAACGGGCGACATCCACCTGAATGTCGGGGCAGGAGAGACAGCCTTCCGCCATGGTCACCAGTTCGCCGCGCGATTGCGTGATGCGCGGATTCACCAAAACCTCAAAGTCATTTTTATTCCTTTTCTTCGGTTCCTGGTCAAACCCTTTATTGCGAAAGACAATCACCCGTCTATTGATGCCGATCTGCGGGGCGGAAAGTCCCACCGCGTCGTCTCTTTCCAGAAAGGATTCCACCAGGGTTTTAATAATTTCAATCGTTTCCTTGTCATAGGGCACTTTGACTTCCGTGGATTTTTTCCTCAAGACCGGAATATCATCATCATTTCGACCCTCCGGAGTCCAGAGCGTCAGGATTTTACTTTTGGACATAAACCTTCACCGCCCAATAATTTGATGTCATTTACCACCTCTTCATCCGTATTTCAAGGAATTGTCGCTTGCAATAAACGTGCATATTTTGCTAAACAAAACAAAGAACATGAATGAAAAAACGCATCAATATGATTAATCAAATTGTCACCAGAACGGCCCGGAAGGAATTTGAGCGGGCGCTGTGTTTTTCGCCGGGACCGGCGCCGGAACTTCCGTCCTGCCGAGACAACGAAAAGCGCCTGCTCTACCTTCACGTTCCTTTTTGCGAGGAGCTCTGTCCTTACTGCTCCTTTCACCGCATCCGTTTTGACGCGCCGACGGCCCGCAAGTATTTCCGAGCTCTGCGGCGGGAAATCGAAATCTACCGCGACAGGGGTTATCAATTCGAAGGCATTTACGTCGGCGGCGGCACACCGACCGTGCTGATGGACGAACTTGCCGAAACGCTCGCCCTGTCATGCCGGATCTTCCCGGTCATGGATATTTCCGTGGAAACCAATCCCAACCATCTGACTTCCGAAAATATCTCCATCCTGCGGGATTGCGGCGTCAAGCGGCTTTCCGTGGGCGTTCAGACCTTCAACGATGAACTGCTGAAAAAAATCGGCCGTTATGAGAAATACGGCTCCGGCGAAGTCATCGCCGCGCGGCTCAAAGATGTTCAGGGCAGTCTCCACACGTTCAACGCGGACATGATTTTCAATTTCCCCGGACAGACGCCTCAGATGCTCGAAGAAGATCTCCGGGTTCTGCTGGGCCTGAATATGGAGCAAATCACCTTCTATCCCCTGATGATTTCCTCACTCACGCAGGACATCATGGAGCAAACCATGGGGGCAATGGATTTCAGCGGCGAAGAAAAGTTCTATAAACTGATCGTGAGGCGCCTGGAGAGCAAGTACGACTTTTCCTCGGCGTGGTGCTTTTCGCGCAAGGAATCTCTGATCGACGAATATGTCGTGGACTACGAAGAATACGCAGGCCTCGGGAGCGGCGCCATCGGGTATCTTTACGGCACCTGCTACTCCAACACGTTTAATATCGAAGCATACATGGATGCGCTGGAAAAGGGCAAACTGCCGCTGCAGGCCGCCCGCAGATTTGATCTTCACGACCGGATGCGCTACGATTTTTTGATGAAACTGTTCAGCACCAAACTTGATCTCACCGCCATGCAGAAAAAATACGACGGGAAATTTCTGAAAACCCTGTGGAAAGAAATCGCCGCCTTTGAGATCGTTCGGGCGTTCCGCTATTTTCCGCCTTATCTGCACCTGACGCCTTACGGACGCTATCTGTGGGTGATCATGATGCGGGAATTTTTCATCGCCGTGAACAATTTCCGGGACTATTGCCGCCGGCAGGCGAAGATGGAATAGTTTCATTATGTTTGCCCTCTGGCAAATACGATGTGCCTTGGGATAAATGAATTGTAAAAATTCTCCCTCGACGGGAGAGGGGCCCCAAGGGGGTGAAGCGTGCAAATGATTCACCCTCCTTGCAATCCCTCCCCTCAAGGGAGGGAAAATCGCAACGAGGAATCTATGGACGAACAAAAAAAAGAGATGCTGAAAAAACTGCCGAAGATTGACGAAATCATCTTGATTCTGGAAAAACAAAATATCTATGATCTGGCGCCGCGCGACATCGTCAAGGAAACCTGCAGGCGCGTCGTCCAGCACTTGAGGGACAGGGTCATCAACGCCTCCAAAAAAGAACTGGACAACCTCTCGACGGACACGGCGGCGGTCGCCAAAGAGGTGGAAAAATCCATTAAGGGGTTATACCGCCACAGTCTGCGCCGCGTCGCAAACGCCACCGGCGTGATTCTGCACACCAACCTGGGACGCGCGCCGCTTTGTCCCGAAGCCCTGCAAAGAATTGTGGAGGTGGGCAAAGGCTACTCCAATCTGGAGTTTGATTTAATCCGGGGAGAGCGCGGCCAGCGTTACGATCATGTCCGTTCTCTTTTGTGTGCGCTCACCGGCGCCGAAGACGCCCTGATCGTCAACAACAACGCGGCGGCGGTTCTGCTGGTCCTCAACACGCTGGCCGAAGGGAAAGAGGCCATCGTGTCGCGCGGCGAGCTCATCGAAATCGGCGGCGAATTTCGTATTCCCGAAATCATGCAGAAAAGCGCCTCCAGGCTCCGCGAAGTGGGCACAACCAACCGAACGCGATTGAGCGACTACGAAAAGGCCATCCATGAAAACACCGGCCTGATCATGAAAGTGCACACCAGCAATTACCGCATCGTCGGCTTCACCGAAGAAGCTGACATCATCTCGCTGGTCACGCTGGGGAAAAACAGAGGCATTCCGGTGATGCACGATCTGGGAAGCGGCTGTCTGACGGATCTGGACAAATACGGCTTGCAGCATGAACCCACCGTCCGCGAGATTGTGGCCACCGGCGTGGACGTCGTCACTTTCAGCGGCGACAAACTGCTGGGCGGCCCGCAGGCGGGCATCATCGTCGGCAAAAAAGAAGTGATTGCAAAAATCAAAAAGAATCCTCTCAACCGCGCCCTGCGCATCGACAAATTCACCCTGGCCGCGCTGGAAGCTACTCTGATGCACTATCTCAATCCCGACGCCGCGCCGAAAAAATTGCGCGCCTTGAAAGCGCTGACCGAACCCGTTGCCGCGGTCAAAAAACGCGCCGAAAAACTCATCGCGAGATTGCAAAACGAAAATTTCGATTCGCTGAAATTTTCTCTGCGTGAAGATTTTTCGGCGGCCGGCGGCGGGTCCCTGCCCACCCAGCAGATTCCCACGGTTTTGGTCACCGTCAAAAACAAAAAGATGCCGGCGACCAAAATGGAAGAAAAACTGCGCGCGCTGGATATGCCCATCATTGTCCGCGTGGACAAGGATGAGATTCTCTTCGATTTGCGCACCGTGGCGGAGGATGAATTTGTCTTTATCATTGAAGGATTGAAACAAACAACCACCTGATGCCGTCATGCCGTTGAAAAACGGCATCCGGGAAAAACCGGATTAACCAAGCCAGTTGCTCAATGACAGTTTTGAAAGAATTGCCGGGGGAATGAGTTGAGCGGTCAATCTGAAAAAATAATCTTTACGATTGACAAAAGCCACTGCGGGCAGAGGCTGGATGTGTATCTTGCTCAAAGCGATGAAGCCCTTTCGCGTTCGCAGGTAAAATACGCCATCGAAGAAGGCGATGTGCTGGTCAACGGCACCCCCCCTAAGGTCAGTCAGAAACTCAAAGAAGGCGATGTCGTGGTGTTCATCAAAAAGCCACCGGCGGAAGCCAGAGCCGTGCCGCAGGCAATGCCGCTGGATATCGTTTACGAGGATGAGGCCCTCATCGTCGTCAACAAACCGGCAGGCATGGTCGTCCATCCGGCTCCGGGCAATCCGGACAAAACGCTCGTGAACGCCCTGCTCTTTCATTGCCGCGATTTATCGGGCATCGGCGGCGTTTTGCGGCCGGGCATCGTGCACCGGTTGGATAAAGACACATCCGGCCTGATTGTGGCGGCAAAATCCGACGACGCGCACCGGAGTCTTTCGTCGCAGTTTGAAATACACGATGTTCACAAGAAATATCTGGCGCTGGTCTGGGGAGATGTCAAAGGCAGCCACGGAGAAATCGTGGCGGCCGTGGGCAGGCACCCGGTCCACCGCAAAAAGATGTCCACCAAAAGCAGACA
>Ga0208824_1003512_pt1 | contig 10765 bp, 9 predicted proteins | sample AD_JPNTR3_MetaG_FD_184447 | JGI IMG/M metagenome (GOLD analysis project Ga0208824, IMG submission 184447) | Active sludge microbial communities of municipal wastewater-treating anaerobic digesters from Japan - AD_JPNTR3_MetaG (SPAdes) (version 2) | ecosystem: Engineered > Bioreactor > Anaerobic >...
CCCGCTTCACCGGCTACTGCACGGGCCAGCAGGGTCTTTCCTGTTCCCGGGGGGCCTACAAGGAGCACGCCCTTTGGTATTTTGCCGCCAATGTCAGTATACTTTTTAGGGTTTTTAAGGAAATCTACCACTTCTACGAGCTCTTCCTTTGCCTCATCGACTCCGGCCACATCGGAAAAACGGGTGACCACATCCCCTTCGGCAACGATAACGGCCCGATTCTGACCGATAGAGAGGACATTATTTCCCATATTCCCCATCCGGCGGATCAGGATACGCCAGATAAAGAAGAAAAATGCGAAGGGCAGAACCCAGCTGAAGATAAAGTCCAGGACTGCACTCCCCTCTCTGGAGACCGCATAGTAACTGACCTGTTTTTCATCCATCAGCTTGATAAGATCCGGATCATAAATCGGTACGGTTCTATAGGCTGCCTCTGGGGGTGCATATTTTCTTGTTATTAGGTCCGGAGATTGCTTTTTTTCAGTGGTATATCCTGTGTAATAGTTTGAATCGAGCTCCACCCGTTTGATTTCACCGGAGGCAATCTTTGCCTTAAACTCAGAAAAATCTATGGTTGGATTAACATTCTGTAAAAAAACATAGTTAAAGAGGCTCATCAACACAATGAGGACCACCACATAGCCAAGGGAAAAACGCCATTGCCAATTTCCAAAGGGATTATTACCCGGCACGGGATCATTACCGCCACCAAAGGGGAAATTGATATTCTTTTTTGGCAAGCCCTTCTTCGTGCGTTTCACCGGCCTGCGTTTTGGTTCATTACTCATGAGATATTTTCTCCTAGCTTTAAAAATAATCAAATTCCGGCCAGATGACTACCGCGATACCAATAAAAAGCACCACAATCTCCATATAATTTTAATTGCTTTCATTGCCAGACCTGTTGTCCAGATCTGCAAGCTGCTTACCCAAGGACTGCCGCATGTAAATATCCATCTTGGGATAGGAAATCTTAATGCCCTCTTCGGCAAAACGGCGGTGGATGTCGACCATTATGGAATTTTTCAGGTTCAAATACTCAGATTTTTCGAACCAGAGGCCCAGCAGAATGTTGATACCTGAAGCGTCAAATTTGTCAAAGACAATAAGCGGTTCCGGGTTATCGAGCACATAGGGATTCTTTGAAGCCACGTCGAGGAGGATGCTGCGAACCCGTTCCAGGTCAGAATTGTAAGCTACCGAGACCCATACATCGAGCCTGCGGATGGGGAAGCGGGTAATATTGATGACATTGGTTTTTATGAGGGTTTCATTGGGAATTCGGATATATCGATTATCAAAGGTCTGAATTTTTACGGAAAGAAAATCGATGGATTGAACCACCCCGCTCACATCCCCAACCTGAATGACGTCCCCTATCTGAAAGGGTTTTTCAGAAATAAGAAAGAGGCCGGATATGACATTGGAGACCGAGGTCTGGGCTGCAAAACCGACAGCAATACCCGCGATACCGGCGGCTCCTAACAGGGCACTAAGATCAACACCGAGGGCGTTAAAGAGGGTCATGACCGCTACCACATAACCCGTATACCGGATCACCTTTTTAATCACAAAGGCACGGGGCTGGGGCACGGAGGCGGTTAACATCTTCCCCACAATTCGGTTCAGGACGCTGAACGCCACCAGCACGAGCAGTATGGCGATGCTGGTGCCAAGAATTTTATTATAAAAATCCGCAGAAACAAACTGAGAAAAAAAGGTTCCTATATTAGAAAAAAGTACATCAGTTTTCATGCGCTGCCCCTTTTTTAGATACCTGTTATAACTTTCAGGAAATTAATACCCCGGCGGACAAGCAATTCGCTTATGCCAGACCGGTTCCCCGTGTGGATCTGTTTACGGTTTTTATGGGTTCCCCCATCAATGCTCATCCTGAGCCCCCCATCGTTTGTGGTATCGATGAGTACCGTATCCCCATTCAAAAAGCCATCCTCTTCGTAAATGTTCATCAGGTCAGTAAAAATAGCCAGCCTTTTGAGATCCAGTTCATTTTTTGTGCTATTACGAACCACCAGGTCGCAATGAATAAGGGATTTACATTCCGCAGTCCGGGAGAGGGTATCCACACCGGTATTTCCATCGGTTTCTTCCACTGTCCTGATCTCACCCTTGCACTGGGGATCCAGCATCAAGGGCAATGAGAGACAGAGGTTTCCTGCATCCTTATCACCAAACCAGGTTGGCGACAGGTTAAAGAGCTGTTTTTCAGCTAATACGGTGCCATCCTCCAGCTCAAAACGCAGAAGAGGCGGCAGGGCCACAGTAAAGCGGGCTTCAGCTCGCGGCAAGAGTCGAACTTCGTTTCGTACGGTAATGAGATAGGGCTTATTGGCATAATGGGGCCTTAGGGCAACCTTCTTGCCCTTGCCGACCGCAAAGGACACCACTGCCGTTCCCGGGTGCTCCACCGGCTCTGGACCTCCCGCATCGGGGACCAAATCCAGAAAAGAACCTGCTATAAATGCAAGCCGCCATTCTTCTCCATTCTTACGCAAAAAGGCCCGACCTCCATCGAGCCGCCACTGATACCAGGTTATTTCCTGGGGTGCAAAATAATTCCACATACTTTTAAATATAAGGGGAAACTGGTACTCTTGTCACTTGTAAAACCCCTTTCTTTTGGCATAAACCTGTGATACCTTCGGGTTACCCCTCTTTATTTTATTGTAACGGAGTATTCTATGATGCACTTAGCGGATTACCCCCAACGGCGCTTTAACCCCCTCGCAGGCGAATGGGTCCTGGTCTCACCCCATCGAACCAAGCGGCCCTGGCAGGGACAGGTAGAAAAACCTAACCTGGATAAGCTGCCAGAGTATGACGAAACCTGCTATCTCTGTCCGGGCAATGAACGGGCCGGCGGCGTGAAAAACCCAAAGTATGATGGGGTCTTTACCTTCCCCAACGATTTCGCGGCCCTCCTCTACGATGCCCCGGAAGAAAACCTTAATGAAGGCAAGGGCCTCTTCCAGGCCGTAACCGAACGGGGCCGCTGTGAAGTACTCTGTTTCTCCCCCCGGCATGATCTGACCCTGCCCCGGATGGATATACCTTCGATAGAAAGGGTAATCCGGGTCTGGCAGGAAAAATATAAAACCCTGGGTTCGGACCCACTCATTTCTTATGTTCAAATTTTTGAAAACCGCGGTTCCGTCATGGGCTGTTCCAACCCCCATCCCCACGGACAAATCTGGGCTACAGAGCATGTGCCTGACCTGCCCGCAAAGGAAGACAGCCGGCAGCGGACCTATAAAAAGGAACAGGGAACCTGCCTTCTCTGTGACTATGTGGCAGAGGAATTATCCAGAAATGAACGGATTATCTTCCAGAACAATTCATTCGTAGCCCTGGTTCCCTTCTGGGCAATATGGCCCTATGAAGTGATGCTACTTCCTAAACGGCACTTTGCATCCATTGACCAGATGACCGATACTGAAATCACCGACTTTGCCGATGCATTAAAACGGATGGGGATCCGCTTCGATAACCTGTTCCTCACCTCCTTCCCCTATTCCATGGGCTTCCACCAGAAACCCACCAAGCCCGCAAAGGACAGCGAAGCCGACGAGGCCTGGCATTTCCATGTGCACTATCTCCCACCGCTCCTCCGAAGCGCCACGGTCCGGAAGTTCATGGTAGGATTTGAACTTCTGGCCATGCCCCAGCGGGATATTACCCCCGAATCTGCGGCAGAACGTCTCAGGGGACTTTCAGAAGTCCATTATATGGAGCAGCAGTAATGACAGGTCACGAATTATTGCACCGGCTTTCCAAACCTGGCAGCCGGGATCTATTAGCCGAATTATACGGAACAGATCAGGTTGATGAGGCGACGAAGCGTTATAAAACCCTCTTGGAAGCTACCTTACAAGCCTTTCCTGAAACCGAAGGGAATATTCATGTGTTTACCGCCGCGGGGCGAACCGAACTGGGGGGCAACCATACGGACCATAATCACGGGAAAGTCCTGGCCGCATCTATCCAGCTGGATGCCCTGGCCTTTGTGGCGCCCCGGAATGACACCAAGGTTATTTTCCGATCCACGGGCTATCCCGACGTGGTGCTGGATATTGCAGAAACGGAGCCAAAACCGGAAGAACGGGGTACTACCGAAGCCCTGGTTCGGGGTATTGCCGCAGAATTTAAAAAGCGGGGAGTGCCGGTCCGTGGCTTTACCGCCAATGCCGCCTCCACCGTACTCTCAGGCTCTGGACTCTCCTCCTCCGCAGCGGTAGAAGTCCTCTTCGGCACCATCTTTGACCGACTCTTTGGGGATGGGAAACGGTCCCCCGTCGAAATAGCCCAGATCGGCCAGAAGGCAGAAAACATATACTTTGGGAAACCCTGCGGCCTTATGGACCAGGTAGCCTGTGCTTCAGGAGGGGCCGTGGCCATCGACTTTAAGGATCCCGCCCAGCCATTAGTTCGTCAGGTTCCCTTTGATCCGAGCCTTTCCGGTTATGCCCTCTGTGTGGTCGATACCGGCGGCAGCCATGCGGACCTGACCGATGAATATGCAGCAGTGCCCGCAGAAATGAAGGCCATTGCAGCCCACTTTGGGAAGACCGTTCTCAGAGACATCGGGCGATCGGAGCTCATCGAGGCCATTCCGGTCCTGCGCCAAAAGGCCGGCGATCGGGCCATACTGCGGGCCCTCCATTTCCTTGCAGAAAATGACCGGGTCGATGCCATGCTCAGGGCTATCACGGAAAACCATGGGGCTAAAACGGGGGAAGAACGGCAGAAATCCATAGAAGCCTTTCTGAGTCTGGTAAACGAGTCGGGCAATTCTTCATGGGAATTGCTGCAAAACGTCTTTTCCGTAAAGTCGGTGACCGAACAGGGCCCATCCCTGGCTTTAGCCATGACAAGGGAATTTATCCGAGACCTGGGCTGCGGCGCCTGCCGGGTCCACGGCGGCGGCTTCGCCGGAACTATTCAGGTCTATATACCCCTGGAATCGGTAGCGGCTTACCAGGCCTGGATGGCAGGCGCCTTCGGTGAAAAGGCGGTCACCCAGCTGAGGATCCGGCCCATCGGTGCGGCTGAGCTCCACTTTGAATAGGGCCCACAACGGGTCCCATGGATTTTCAATGCCTGGGACCCGTTCATCAATATAAGCATCTTTAAAAAAGGATTTACTTTGGATACTATAGGGTCGATACTATAACTAGGTTGAGTATCACCTTTGGAGGGGAAACGCTTTGGCTTATCCTAATGCACTATCTGCTTACCGGGAAACAAGGGTCCGCACTGCCAGTCAGGGCCAGATTATCATCATGCTCTACGACGAAGCCATTAAACAGCTCGATCGGGGCATAGAACTGCTTACCCTGAACCAGAAAGGAAAACCCGATCCGTCCCGGATAGAACCTATAAACAAGGCCCTGGTAAAAGCCCAGGATATCATCACCGAACTGATGGTATCTTTGGATTTTGATAAGGGCGGCGAGATTGCACAGAATCTTTTTTCGTTATACACCTGGTTTAACCGGGAACTTCTGGAAGCCAATCTGGCGAAAGATGTGGAACGCATTAAAGCGGTACGCACCATGATGAACGAACTGCGGGGAGCCTGGCAGGAAGTGGTTGTAAAAACCGCCACAGAACATCAGAACAATCCTTCTGCTGGAATAAATATAGCTGGGTGAGGTTAACCAATGGCAAGCACCGAATCTGAAGTAAACCAACAAACTTTAACTGAGGAGGAGCTTGCCCATCGGGTAGCGATACTGAAACGATTCCGGGAACTTCTTTTGGAACAACGGAACCGTTTTCAGGAATACCTGGTAGTCCTGGATAAACAAAGGGATGTAATTGAAAAGGGTGATACGGATGCCCTGCTTTCCCATGTGGAACTGGAAGAAAAGATAGTTTCCGATATTTTTGCCATACAAAAGGTTATCGATCCCCTGGAAGACCTCTATAGGGCCAGCTATCCTGAGCGGGAGACAGAGGTCCCAAAACTAAAGGCGGCCCTGGAAGAATTGAAAAACGAGGCTGTGCAGCGTTCTCAGCGGAACCGGGACTTGCTTTCAAAACGGATGGACCAACTGCGCAGTGAAATAAAAACCCTACGGAATAATCCCTTTGCCGCCCGGCGCTCCGTGTATGACAACTCCGGAGCCGCTTCTTTTGTTGATATTAAAGGATGAATACTCAAAAAGCTCCCATCTATCTCATCGATGCTTACGGTCTTATTTACCGATTTTATTTTGCCTTTATAAGCCGGCCCCTTCGTAACAGCCGGGGTGAAAATGTGTCAGCCCTCTTCGGTTTTGCCAGAACCATCAGCAGTCTTTTGAATGATGGTGCTCCTCTGGCGGATGCACAGGGGAACCTGCTTCCTGAACGAATACGGCCGGACCATCTGGCGGTTGCCTTTGATGCACCCGGTCCAACCTTTCGGCACCAGAAATATGAGGCCTACAAGGCAACCCGTCAGAAGGCCCCTGAGGACCTGCATGCCCAGGTACCCCTGGTAAAACAATTTCTGGAACTGCTTAAAATCCCCATATTGCAGGTTTCTGGATATGAGGCGGACGATATCATAGCCACTATAGCTGAACAATGCAGAAGAGAAGGCCGGTCCTGTTACACCATAACATCCGATAAGGACCTGCTCCAGCTCGTTGGGGATGGAATTTATCAGCTGCGTCCGGGGAAAAGCACCCTGCCCCAGGAAGGTATAGCCCTGGAACTTGTTGGGCCTGAACAGGTAAAAGCCGAATGGGGGGTTCCGCCAACCAAGGTATTAGATATTCTTTCCCTCATAGGAGACAGTTCGGACAATATACCCGGCGTAAAAGGCATTGGCGAAAAAACCGCAGAAAAATTGATGGCCCGCTACGGGTCTCTGGATGAAATTTACAAGAATCTTGCCAGCATCGAAGGGGCTATCGGTAAAAAACTTGCCGAAGGCCGTGATATGGCTTATTTTTCTCGCAGCCTTATCGAGCTTTGTAATACGGTGCCCCTACCCCTTTCCTCCCTGGATGATCTGGCTATTCATGACCTGGACACCCGTTCAGCAGCCCAATATCTCCTGCAACAGGGAATGAAACAGGCTGCGTTGAACCTGGATCCTGCAGCTGCAGGCGGAGGCCCTGCAGGTGGCGCATCCAGGGCAGGTGTCGCCAAGGCGGGCATTTCAGGGACTGAAGGCTCTGGGACAGACGATACCGGGACTGGCAGTACGGGAACTGCCCAAGACGACCATTCGCATAGCCCTGCTGAAAGCAGTACTCCCCGCACCCCTCCAACCGGTGTTTCCGGGCCCGACTCAGACAGTCACACCATCCCAGACTCGTTACGGAAACCAGGCACCTATCGGGCCATCACTGACCTGAAAGAACTGCAGAGCCTCTTTAAGAAGGCCCGAGAGCAGGGTTTCATGGCCCTCGATTTTGAAACCAATTCTCTTGAAGCCTGGGAAGCTACTGTCGTAGGTTTTTCCTTTGCCCTCGAAGCGGGAACAGCCTTTTATATACCTGTCATGGCCCACCGGGGAACCAGCCCCGCAATTAATGCAACACAGGCCCGGGAAGCCCTGCAGGAGCTCCTCATGGATCCAGCCATGACAATAGTGGCCCATAACGCTAAATACGATTACGCCGTCTCCCGCCATTGGGGCATTCCGCCCTGGGCAAGCCGGATCTGGGATACCATGGTCGCCGCCTGGGTGCAGGATCCTGAACGGGGCAACTATTCACTGGATTCCCTCATTACGGCCTTTCTGGGACTTAATACTACCCCCTATGATGAGGTCGTTCCAAAAGGCAGCACCTTCGACACCATAAGCCTGGAAACCGCTGCTGCCTATTCCGGTGAAGATGCGGATTATACCCTGAGAATGAAGTCCATCCTGGAACCGAGGTTGCAGGATATGGGCTGCCTGGACCTATTCCGCAACCTGGAAATGCCCCTCCTGCCAATCCTGAGCGAGATGGAAGGCCGGGGAATACGGATAGAAGCGGCGGTCCTCCGTTCTTATGGAAAAGAGCTGGCAGGACAACTCAGGTCAATTGAACAGGAAATTTACAAACTGGTAGGTCATGAATTTAATATTGCTTCGACAAAACAGCTGCAGGAGGTTCTTTTTAAGGAAAGAAAACTGCAGGCCTCAAAGAAAACCAAGACCGGATACTCTACAGACGTGGCAGTTCTGGAAGAACTTGCCCGGGAAGATCCGGTACCGGCCTATATTCTGCGCTTCAGGACCCTGGCCAAACTCAAATCTACCTATGTAGATACTCTGGCAGATCAGGCCGGTTCAGACGGCAGGATCCACACCCATTTTATTCAGACCGGCACAGCCACGGGCCGGCTTTCCAGCAAGGACCCGAATCTGCAGAACATCCCCATCCGGGATGAGGAAGGGCGGCGGATCCGCCAGGCCTTTGTGGCAGAACCGGGCAAGGTCCTCATCTCCGCCGATTACAGCCAGATAGAACTGGTGGTACTGGCCCATCTGTCCCAGGACCCGGGACTCATCGAAGCCTTTATCAAAGGACAGGATGTGCACCGCAGGACCGCCAGCCTGATCTTCGGTGTACCGGAAGACCAGGTAAGCCCAGAACAGCGCCGTATCGCCAAAACCATCAATTTTGGCGTCATGTATGGCATGAGCGCCTTCAGGCTCTCTAATGAACTCGGTATAAGCCGTACCGACGCACAGACCTTCATCAACACCTATTTTACTACTTATAAGGGTATCCGATCCTTTATTGATGACACCATCAAGGAAACCGAGCGAACCGGCTATTCCCAGACGATTCTTGGCCGGCGCCGCTATATCCCGACCATAGCTTCCCGTAACAAAACCGAAAAGGCCGCCGCTGAACGGGTCGCAATAAACACCCCTATTCAGGGATCTGCTGCGGACATCGTAAAACTGGCCATGATTCGGCTCGACAAGGTGCTTCGCACATCGGGGAGCCCCGCCCAGATGCTGCTTCAGGTCCATGATGAGCTCATACTGGAGTGCCCCGAGTCCCATGCGGAAGAAGCGGCCCGGCTTGTAAAGGAAGAAATGGAACAGGCCATTGTGCTCAGAGTTCCTTTGCGGGTCAGTGTCGAAACAGGTAAACGATGGGGAGATCTTCACTAGGATGGAACCTACACTTATCGGTCTTACAGGACAATACTGCGCCGGCAAAAATCATGTGGCCTCCATCCTGGAGGCCCGGGGTATACCGGTCCTGGATGTGGATAAACTGGGGCATCTGGCGCTGGAACAGGAAAAGGAGGCCATTACCGCCCGCTTCGGCACCGATATATTGAATGCTGATGGAAGCATTAATCGGAAGACCCTGGGAGCACGGGTTTTCGGGAATCCCAGGGACCTGGCAGACCTGGAGGCGATTGTGCATCCCAGGGCCAATCAGCTCACCGAAGCATGGATTGCAAGCCGCACCGAACCAGCCCTGGCCATTAATGCGGCCCTCCTGCACCGTTCAGCAGCTTTTCAGAAGCTCACCTGTATCATCATCGTCCAGGCTGGCCTGCTGACCAGGCTTTTCCGGGCTAAAAAACGGGACAAACTCCCCTTATTTGAGCTTCTGAAACGATTTAAAAGCCAGCATCAATTCAATGCTCAATACTTTCAGGGAAATGCCGATACCTATATTGTAAAGAATCGGGGCGTTCTGGGTACCTTTGCCCGGTGGCATCAGCATCAATTGGAACGCCGGATCGATGCAATTTTACAACGGGAGGGGATAGGGCGTTAATTATGGAAAAGAAGCAATTATTATATATCATTACATCCGTTGGCCTGGCCCTGATACTATTCATTGTGGGAGCCCTCTGGCTGCTTTCGACAAAAAAACAAACCGCAAGTTCCCTTGCTTCAGTTCAGACCCCAGGGACCATAAGTACGGGTACCCCAGAGGCTGGGACCCCTGCGAGCACAGGTTCAAATTCTGGCGTACAAACTCAGAACCCGACCTCCAACGACAGCAGGCTTAACCCCACCGAGTGGGTAAAGAACCCCCAAACGGTTCAGGGACTCCAGCAGCCTCCTGCTGTTGCACCTGCGAGCCGGGGCGACGTTATCATCGTTTACGGAGATAATACGGTTACGAGTAAAACCACCGGAACAGTACCAAACGTAAGCACTGACCCGAATGGCGTGGTTATCCAGGTAACTCCTCCCCAGGGAACGGTTACAACCAATACCCCTGCGGTTGCTGCAGGTACAACTGGCAGCAATGTCAGCACCACCCAAAGTGTGGAAACAACATCCTCCATTACTCAAACCAAGACGGTACCTGCCACAGCCCCTAAGACTGCCACACCCACAGCAACGGCCGCCGCAGCACCTAAAAGCACCGCAAAAAGCAGTACCCCTAAGGTCTATACGGATTACTGGGTCCAGACGGGGGCTTATTCTACCAAGACACGGGCAGAGGCTGTAAAGGAACAGCTTAAGACCAGGGGAATCACATCGATCCTGGATATAAAGGAAGTGAATGGAAAAACCTACTACCGGGTCCGCATTGGCCCCTATACAACCCAGAAAGAAGCCCAATACTGGCTCTCCCTGGTAAAAAATATCGATGGATTCTCTGAAAGCTATATCAGTACCGTACAGGTAAAACGCTAGATAAATGAGGCTCTTTCAAAACTTAGGAAGTTTTGAAAGAGCAACCTTAGATGTACATGCAGTATTTTTACTATTCTATACTATGCATATAATTATCTTGTTAATGTAAAAATACTGCAAGAGGTTTTTGCAAAA
>Ga0208824_1003527_pt1 | contig 10729 bp, 10 predicted proteins | sample AD_JPNTR3_MetaG_FD_184447 | JGI IMG/M metagenome (GOLD analysis project Ga0208824, IMG submission 184447) | Active sludge microbial communities of municipal wastewater-treating anaerobic digesters from Japan - AD_JPNTR3_MetaG (SPAdes) (version 2) | ecosystem: Engineered > Bioreactor > Anaerobic...
AGAGCCACCAGCGTTCTTCGGGAGAAAGACCGAGCCAGTTGTAGACCGCAGTCTGTATGTCGCCAGGGGGCGCGTCTTCGATCGCCCACAGAAGGAGCACCAGTTCCTTGCCAAAGCGGGGTGAGAGCAGCGCAGTGCCTCCTCGAGCAGGCCAGCGTCCAGCAGGAAGGCCACGCGCGTTGAGCCGGCGGTTGAACTCGGCTTTTACAGCCTCGGCGACCTCTCGGAACTGCTCTTTTTTTATCATGACTTTCAGATCGGGGCTATGCACATCCAGAGCTGCGGCATCAGGGACGGTGCCGTTCCATTCAAAGCATTCAATCACTCTGACTGCCGCAGTATCTCTGGCACCAGGCAGGCTGACTGCAAAGAAATGCGTATGTTTTTCAGGATCAAAGCCAAAGCCGGGATACTGCGGCTTCACTGCTGCACCTCGCGCTCAAAATCATAGGGAATCATATCCCTGTTCACCCAGTCGAGGAAATCTTGCCCGCGAGCAAAGAGTATGCGCTGGACGCTCATGGTGATGTTGATACTGCCCGCATACTGCTCGATGAGTCCGCACAATGTCTTGAGCTCTTCCGCTGTCTTTTCCACTGGTTCGGAGGCGGTGTAGCTGAGCTCTTCGTTCATGGTATCCGCAAAATTGAAGTAGATGGTAATCCCTTGCGCGCGGGCATGATGCTCCTCAAGCCGGTTGATGAGCTGCCAGGCATCGGCCGTGGGTATGTTCTGGAATCGCTTGGTTTTCCACGTCAGAGGCTTAGTGGGATCTACTTCATGCCGAACGCCGGTGGCATCAATCTCACGTTTCATGACCTCGCTTTCCACCCCATCCTTCCGGGCAATGGCCATGATCAGTCTGCATCCTGAAGGGATGGGAAAGGGTCCGGCGTATGGCACGCCATGGGTTCTGGGGTCCGAACCATCGGTCGTATAGAAAATGGGTACCTCGGGATGTGCATAAAGCTCGATGAATTGAGCATCTCCTTGCTTGAAGAGGCGATTTCTAAGCGTGATGGTATTGGTCCAGGTATACGGTGTTGTTTCGCGGCTGGGGTCGTTCTCATCGATGCAGACGAAGGTCATTTCCAGCGCATCGGTTTCAAAGGCAGTATAGTTGGACACTCTTTCGCTGGCGGAAGTGGGTTTTTCATCCCCATACTCGTAGAGGACAACCGTGCCTCCAACAGGCCTGATTTCAAGGGTCACCTTGCCGGTCGCCTCATCACGGCTTTTTTCGCGCACCACCACCGAGGTGGGTTCCTTGGGGAAGGGGCCTTTGCGCACATAATCGCCCTCTTCACGCCAGGCTCCCGTTTTGATCGCATAGGCTTTCACATCATCGAGCAGGCGCGGCAAATGCAGCGGCCACTGAGGCTTGCTTGCGGCGCGTTCTTTGATGTCTTTCCAGCGCACAGGATTCTGGCCGTCAAACAGCCGATCCTCGATTTTTTGAATCCATGTGTCGAGTTTGCTGGTATCATCGCTGAATTTCCGCACTGCGAGGAGTGTGGCGCGGATCTGGTCTTCGCCGTCATAGCGGTTGCCGTCAAAAGTCAGGCGAATGGTTTCTTTCCGCAGACCTCCGCCGGAAGGATAGATGATCATGGTATAGGTCTGCTGGATCGCACTGCGCAGGTTGATCGTGATGCGGTCTTCGATTCTGCGGGCTTCCGCGCGCTGGGGGTCACGCTCAGAAAGTTTTTCCGCTTCCTGTTCTGCTAATATGGTGCGTACAGCCTTGAGCTGCGCGGCGTTGCGCAACACTTCTTCCATCGTATCGCGATCGCCGCTTAAAAAGAGGATGCGGTTCTTATACTCAAGATTTTCGTAGAGTTTCTGAAAATCGGGATGCAGTGGTATCTGGTTGCCATGGACGGCATAGGGTTCGGTCACCACCAGGGTTACCTTGTCTGCGGTGATCTGCACTTCTTCCCATGAGGGAAGGACTAGACAGGTCTGATAGGCATCTGCGCGGGTTGGCCTGAAGAGCTGCGAAAGGTACTCGCGCAGTTCCTTGAACCTTGTTTCCTTGTTGTAGGATTCGACATAGCTGTGCAGGGTCGCGGTAAGGTTGCGCACATTCTTGAAATAGAGCCGTCCATCGCTGGATACATGCAGATACCAGGCAATGCTGGGGAGCTGTTCCAGAACATCTGTTTTAAGGTGGGAGGCATCAAGGTCTGGACGACAGAGCCACGCGATCACCTCGCTGTCTCGCAAACCGAGCTCAGGGTTCTGCGCCGTTGAGAGAGAGGCGACATAGAGCAGCTTAGCAGCTTCCTGCGCGAATGTACCACCACCGAGTTTGGTGTCGAGTTCTTCTGCATGGGAAGAGCCTTTGTTGGCGATATCAACTCGTATCGCTTCCGTCAGGCTTTGATTTATGTTTGAAAACTCGCTGTAGATATCGTGATCATTGAGATCGATGTCATAGGGATGAATGAGGTCCAGCGTTTTAGCTTTTTCAGTTTCCCAGAGATTGGCGACGACTGCACGCATAAGGCGCAAGAGTCCTCTCGTCTGCTGAAAACCTGGGTTGGCTTTGAAACGCCCGTACAAATCCCGCAGGGAGAAGTGGAAAGGATAGGATTCTCTAAGGAGCGAGGCGAAGGAGGCGGGATTTTCGCTCGTCAGATCCAGCTGTTTGGCGCGCTCTACGGCGCTCGCATACTTTCTGGCAACCTCGTCGCGCACGGAAATATCGGGCAGGCGCTCAAAAAGCCTCGTCTGGAGGATGCGGAATATTTCATCACCCTGTGTGGCGACTGGCTCTATGGGCACGACGCTGCGGTTAGTCTCATGCTGAAAGTTATCCAGCGCCTGATTGATGAAGCCGGTACCGTCCGTATAGGCGGTCGCTGCCAGGTCGGAGATGATGATTACCACGCGGGAAAGTTCTTCTTTCTGCGCTGCGATAAGAAGGTTGGAGAGCGCGGTCCCCGTTACCACGGCAAGATTTGAATCGCCGATCTGTAACGATTTTGCGTTGTTAAAATATGGTGGCAGCTCATCAAGGAGAATGACGACGGAGCGGTTTTTGAGAAGATTCACCCAGCTTGAGACGCCGGGTGCTTGGAGTGGTGTATAGTGATCGCGAAACAGGTCCTTGCTGTTCAGCTGTTCAGCAAGCGCGCCCCAGAGGCCATAGGGATAATCGGACTCACGGCCATCGAATCCTATTACGGTATACGAGGTACTTCCGAGAGCAAAATGCCCTCCCAGCGATGAGCGCAGAGAAGGGTACCGCGCGAGCAGCCCGAGAGCGATCATGCTGTGCGTCTTGCCACCGCCCATTGCCTGTGACAGAAGGTACGCCGCAGGCTGGTCGCTTGTACCAGAAAGGCGGTCAAAACTCTTCTGTATCAGGAGTTTCATGCCTTCGGTGACATAGTTCTCCGCAAAGAATTGGGCTGCTGTGGATTCGTCAAGCCTATTCTCGAGCAAATCGCTCAGATTCAGAACCGTGTCGCGTCTTTGTCGATCGAACACCGATTGGCGGGGGGTACATGTTTCAAATAGTGCTGTCATGGGTCTATTATCAGACAGTTTTTTTGGCAGGGCAAGATGGATTTAATATAGCTAAGAGGTGCTGTACCACTTTTTAGCATCGAATTCAATTGGTTTTTGAGTATTTCAATTCACATCGATTTCTAGGACCGAAATGGAACCTTGCAAGGGAGGGGTGACTAAAATGGCGCAAGCCTTGAAGCGAAGTTTATTATGGAATTGGACTGCTATGAGAAAGCACAAGCAAATATCCTGGGAGGATGCTTAGAGGCTATCCAAGACAAAGACACCATGTTCGAAGAAAGCAAGGGAATATGATATAAATCTCTTTTCTCCTCAAATACTGAGTAAAAGTGTGACTTTTCGTGTGATTATTTTTCTATGAAATAAATTGTAAGCGTTTATTAATATATTATATCTTTTTGTATATTAGCATAAAATATAATATAATAACTTAGTAATTTATATACTTCACGAGCTTAATATGCTAAATAAGTTTATTTAATATAATAATTTGATGTTGACTGCTGTAAAATATTATTTATACTAACAAGTGTCCGCCGGTATCTGGGCAAGCCCCTCCCGATCGTAAATGGTTCGAGGGCCTATCCTTGGAGAACCATCCGGCGGACTATATTTTAAGTAATATGAAAAAAAGCTTAAATTTATCAGTTTCTTGCATATCAATAGGGTGAAAAAGTGAAATTTAATATCAAAGTACATGGAGAGAGGCTATCTTACGGAAGAGGGATGTGCAAGATGAGCGAACAGAAAAAACCGAAGCGGCGCTGGGGCATGGCCATTCTCTGCTGGATCGGACTTTTATTTGCCACATCCACTATTGCCGGAATTTACACAAAGTCTCGTTATGAATTTCTGAATTCTCAGCTTGGCACAAACATAGTACCTCGGGTCATGGTTACGCCTTAGTGGTTGACCGTGCTTTTTCTCATTGGGTGTTTTCTGGTGGCTAAAGTATTCCTCTTTCCTCAAAACAAACAATAGGGAAAATGAGGAGGATAAATAAATTGATTACTGGTGTAATTGTCGGTATTGGACTTTGGTATTTATCACGCAATATTTGGCTGTCGATAATTCTCGCTTATCTAGCGATTGGCTCACAGAAATATTTAACATGGAGAAGAAGAAAGCCCGGCGCTGCTCTTCCCCCTCTAGTAAGGAAAGGTGGCATATCTGCATTTATTCTTACATCTCTTCTCTGGCCAATAATAATAATGAATGGTTTATAGTCTTCGAAAAGAAATGAGAATGAAAAGCATTGAAGCATCGGGTACTTAACTAGTACTGCTTAATCTCTATCATTCTTTTTTCGCTTATTCCACGATTCTATTGTTTCCTTCTTCATTACGAAGATTGCGCCTTGTTGTGAATTTCCCTCGGAGTCTACTGCTGATATGGGTATTGGTTCAGGGCTTTCTGTGTATTTGACGATATGGTTTACAGCTAGAAGCGCATAGCGCGGTTTTCTGAAGACAGGCCGTCCTTTTTTACCCCCCCTGTTTTTTCTGATTCTCCTCTATTCGCCAATTCCTATCAGCAATAAGCTGCGCATCACTCTTGGTTCGCTTCTTTGCAAGCTTGGTACGCCGTTCTATTGCAGCAATAATTTCATCGAAGCTGTTCGTATTCTGGAGCCTGTATTTCAATTCATATTCTTGCATTTTCAGCCGGAGCCGTTCCAGCTTCGCCAAATCTTCTGCCGCATTTCGGAGCGCCTCGTTGATCACCCTGCCATCACCATTGTAGTTGCCATTCTCATCTACCTTCATGCGCTCCATCTGGATATTCTTCCAATACTCTTCTAGTCGCTTTTCCAAAATAGCCAAGGGCTGCGTTGCATACACACTTTCGAGCATTTTTTCGATCGATGCATTGATTTTTGCGCGTTGTTTCACACGATATGCCCATACTGTTTTGTATTCCAAACTTAGGCCGAATTCCTCTTTTATTTGTTTTATGATTTCGCTGATTGTATACCCAGCAATCGATTTTTCAATAATAAAGCACTTTACATTGGCATTTATCCATGGCTTCTGACTCATAATACTTTTCTCGCGCGCGTGAAAATCCATAAACTTCTATAAAACCTGCTACTTGCCATTTTATGCCTCTTGCGTCGTAGCAGACCACCTTTCAACAACTCTATTTATTACAATGACATTATTCATTTCTTCGCTTTCCTCATTCCGGTATGCATCTAATATCCGTTTATCGTAAAACTCTCGCTGATTCTTCATCAAAGTGATATTTCTCTTGGTAAAATGAATCACAATCGACCCATAAACGCCATTTGCACAAAGATCATCAAGCAGCTTATGATACTGAATTGGTGCTTTTGGCATAGTATCAAACTCCTAACACATATTTCGTTCCACCTGACGCGGCAAAACACACCTTACAGCTCCATAGATCATGGCGACGAGCTGGTTTGCTGCATGCATTTGCCAATACTGAAGCGCTTCGAGCTTTGATGTATGAAGCCACACCTGCTCGTCACCTGCATCAGAAAGTTGACATAGCACCTCCAGCAAATCAGTCTTTAGCTTGCCAAGGCGCACAGCTCGTTTTCTTGTCATTGCAGCCCTCTCCATCGATAAAGAGGCGCTCGAAGGCGCCCCTTACTGCTATCAGAAAATATCCAGCTCTTCATTTTCGCCTGTAGGACTTCTTTTGCTAGCCGGCCAGTCCGCCACGGGTTTTCTGCTATTCGCGGCAGGCGCCATATCGCCGCCCTTCTCCAGCTGAGCTTTAATGTACCCGTCAGCGGAAAGGCTAAGATTCCGCATGTACGCCTCTGCGGCTGCAATCGCATCCATCGAAAGCCCTTGCGCTGCGCACGCTGTGCGCCACGATTCAATCGGCACTTTCACAAAATCGCCTTCTTTCAATGTGCTATTGTTTGATTCTATAAGTACTTGTGAAAGTTTCGACAACACTTTTGAAGCGGTTTCAAGGCTCGCATCGTCTATTTTCGGAAGCTCTTGCTCAGTACTTTCAGTACTGAAAACAGTATTTTCCAATTCGACATTGGAAATTTGACGATTTTCCATAGCTAAATTGAAAGTTGCATTTTCAGTACTATTAGTACTAAGTGCAATATTGACCAGATATTGAACGCTGTTCCGCCGTGTGCTTGCAATCCAAGGGAACCGCTCACGCAGCTGTTTCATGATCATGCGCGTTGACGGCATCCCCTTCTCGCCGAAAAACTCGCGCCATTTTGTCAGCACAGTTTCGTAGTCAACCTCTGCCCCATCCTTGCGCTCGAAGTAGGCAAGAAAGAAGCTTTCTATTCGGTCATTGTCTTGCCTGTATCGCTCGTATGCGGCAAGTGATTCCGCCGATTGCATAACTGCGCCGCCGCGCTTTCGAACCTCTCGCCATGTGTCAATCAGCAGGCGCAGAATCGCCGCGCGCTCCGCTTCAATTTCAGCAAGAATCTCGCCCTTGTCGCGTGCAGGCCGCAATAGTTCGGGCGGTGTGCCAAGGCGCAAGAATCGTTGTTTTGCTTCATCGTCTTTGTAAAAGTTTACTCTGAATGGCACTACCAGAAGGCGCGTCAGGAACGCCGCATCAGTCGCAGGCGAAAAACTTGGCAGGCTGTTTGATAACACAATAAGCGCCCATGTCGCAGGTATCACATAGGGATCAGCGCCTTTACGCTCAACAGTGATTGCAGAAGCCCCAGATAGGCGTTTGCACTCGGAAACATCCAAGGCTTGCTGTACCTCTTCGGCGAACGCAAACGTTTTGCCATCGAGCTGGGCGGCCGCAAACCGCCGCGCCCCATCGTTGCCGCGTGTCAGTGCTGCGCCAGATATGCTGCCTGCACGGTTGCCCAGAACAAGGCTCATCACCTCGGCCAACAGGGACTTGCCATTCGCGCCAGAACCGTTCCAAAGCGCAAAGACACGGTGCCCCTTGTTCGGTATGGCAAGCGAAAGCACTTCTAGCGCCGTATGCCGTGTCTCACTGTCAGGAAAAATATCGCCCAGCAAGCGCCGAAACGCAGTCGGTTCCCCAGAAACTAAAATCAGGTTGCCGTCAACATCGAGCGGGTCGCGGAAATATTCATCCGGCCGCGCATCACGCAGAATAGGCTCATCGCCCGAAAAGTCGATAATTCCGTTTTTGACAGGTAAACATTCCGGTACTCGATTCCATTTGGCCTGTAAATCAGGCACAAGTATCGCCTCAGCCACAAAAACAAGCGTGCTTTCCAAAAAATCGCGTGTCTTTGCCTTCCGTATCGCTGCACCTGCTCGCTCAAAGTCCTGCTTCTGTCCTTGCGCCTTTATCGTGTCAAAATACGCAAGCACCTTGTTTGAAAGCAATTCTTGCGCTTCAAGTAAAATATTATCGAAGCGCTCCCAGTAGGAATATGCAGTCTTTTTCCAGAATTGGCCTGAATGTTCAGACAAGCGCTCATAGATAACGCCGCCCTGCCACGAATCCAGCAAGATACGCGCTGCACTGGCATGTGTTGGCAGTTCAAAATATTCACGAACAAGCCCATCGTCTTGCACGGCAGAAGGCGGTGTCGCTGTAATCTCCTGCACTATCGAGGCGTACATATCATTCAGCATATGTACCCCCTGCAAGCTTAAGTGCCGCCTGCCAGCACGCTGCCGCATCCAGCTGCATATCGCCACCGAGCGCCTTCAGTCGATCATCGGCCATGGCGTAAACCACAAGGAAAGCCAAAGCAAGGGTTTTTGCATCCTCGCTATAGAAGCTCGGCCTGCCAGTAAAAAGAAGCTGCACGTGTATAGGTGCCATATCGCGAAACATGAGCGCCCACACAGAGGCAGCGCGTTCGATTTCCTCGCGGTTCATGCTCCAGCGCTGCATGAGCTTATTGACAAAGGCATAAATATTTGATATATTATTTCTAACTAAAGAATTGTTCGTTTTATGCCCTGCATCCAGCCCGCTCCCACGGCGGGCATTTTTTATGCCCGCCACGGTCATACACGCCCCCTGTTCAAGAGCGCATCGGCGCGGTCCTGTAGTTCGCCAACAGTCGAAACTTTGCCGGCAGCAACCCAGGCTTTAAGCTCGTCAGGATCAAAGAGCAGCTTGCCGCCGCGCGGTTTGTAAAATGGAATTTCACGCCGATGAGTTAATTGATAAACGTAACTCTTTGTGTAGTTGAGAATTGAGCAGACCTGCTCAACAGTGAGAAAAGAAAATTTTTGAGTGTCCATTGGACAGCCCCCGCAAAAACAGATATCCCACCTTTTTTGGGTGAGAACCTGTGCAGAGGCGAGAATTTCACCCCACACGCATTCCGGCTTCCCCGCAACGTGGATCGCCGCCCATGCGTGTCCTTACCGTCCGTTGCTATTGCAATTTCGTGGTAAGTTCAGCATTATTATATATTAAGGCCCTTTGGAAGGCCGTATTTACAATCAAATGCTAGCGCTTTTTCCCTTAACATGTCTATTTCAGCAGCATTTTCAACGCGCCCAGCCAAGTCCTTAAAAATATTACTTAAATGTGAACGCCTAATCGGAAGAAAATCGTAATCATTTTTGCTCGGTTTAAGCCATCGGAACAATTTGTGTGAATCCACCTTTAAAAGGTCCGCCAGTGTTTTCATGTTGAGATTAAAAACATATTTCAATTTTCGAATATCACGACGCTGTGCAAAGTCAAAGCTCTGCCGATTTTTTACCCAGGACAGAAAAAAGAATTCATCATTAATGGGAGTAAGCCGAGTAAGCGGATCGCCTGTCATAATTCTGTCGATACTATCTAAATTCCCGAGTTCAGGATAACTCTTAAGAATGGTTTGCAAGGGAACGGCTAATTTAGGCGCATCCATCGGCAACACCCCATTGATTCGAATCGTAAATCCAACCTCGATGAGTTTTAGAAAAGTCTATTTTATATGTTTACTATACAAAAAAAATTGTCAACTGTCAACATATGGACTCTATGAGTAAGATGAATGGTTAGAAAATATAATGAGGCATCCATAGGCTTTTCACTTAGATTTTATGATGAGGCATTACGTATATCCATCAATCATCAATTTAATACTATTTAAAGTGAAAATATAATGTTGCTATGCTAACTTTGTTCATTTCGCCTCACGCATGGGAATGATCTTCTTGCCGTCAGTGTCGATCTCGGGCAGCGCATCAAGGATCGCCTTTCTGCGCGCATCCATGAAGTGCAAGTATTTTGTCGTGATCTGAATATCGCTGTGTCCTAAAAGCCGCGATACCGCGTAAATATCGCCCGAAGCCTCCAAGCTCATCATGGCGAAGCTATGCCGCGCGGCGTGCCAGCCAAACGGCCTTTCAATACCTGCCGCTTTTCGCCAACGCGCCAGCGGTTTATATTCGCCGTGCGTTTTCGCAAGCGCAGGGAATACAAGCTCATCGCGGCGGTGTAGCTTCCCATCGTCTAGGATACGCCACACTGAAGGGACAATCGGAATTGTGATAACCTCGCCAGTCTTATTCATCACTTTGCTAATGGTTGGTTCAGGTTCACGCTGAATATCGCCCCAGCAAAGGCTTTTCAGGTCGCCAAGGCGCAAGCCCGTAAAGCAGGAAAGCAAAAATGCACGCCTGCTATCCTCTGCAAGCTCGCCGCCCGATAATGGCGTATCAAAAAGCGCCTGAATCTCTTTGATCGTCAGGAACGGTCGCTTCGCCTCGCGTGTTTTAATCGTTTTGACGCCCCTTGCAGGGTTCGTTTCAAGCAGGCGCTCGCGTACCGCACGCGCGAGAACTGCCTTCAGCGCGTCAAAATAGTGCTTTGCAGTGGTCGAACCTATGCCGTCCAACCTTAATAAGTAGGCTTTGTAGCCTTCGAGGAATGTTTCATCAACATCCTGCAAGCGTGTATCCTTCGCATACGGTTCAAGATATTTCAAAGACTTTGGCAAGTGTGCCGTTTTCTTATATGGCGCTGCTACCTGCCGCGCGTAGTCGATTAGTTTAATTTTAGCCTTGACAGGATCGAGCAGCTGATAGCGCCCCGCCGCAAGCTGCATTTCGCGTTTTCGCCGTATCGTTTCAGCCAGCGCCATAACCTCACGCCGCGCGGTAGGGTCTTTCGGAACCGTCAGATTGAGCGCCTCCCAGCGCCGCCTGCCGTGCTCGTATAAATCCAGATACAAGTGGTCGCCTTTCTGCCGGATTTTTACGCCCATAAACTGCCCCCTGACGCCAATTTTTCT
>Ga0208824_1003530_pt1 | contig 10723 bp, 7 predicted proteins | sample AD_JPNTR3_MetaG_FD_184447 | JGI IMG/M metagenome (GOLD analysis project Ga0208824, IMG submission 184447) | Active sludge microbial communities of municipal wastewater-treating anaerobic digesters from Japan - AD_JPNTR3_MetaG (SPAdes) (version 2) | ecosystem: Engineered > Bioreactor > Anaerobic >...
GCAAATCGAGCGCGCTGAATAAACGCTCTTTCAGCAGGAGTCAGATGCCCGAGAGGAACGAGCGAGCGAACCCGGATATTCTTCTGATGCCGCCGATTCCGTCCGCCACGACCCAGCGCCGGCAACGCGGCCACCAGCATGGCGACTCCGGCGGTCTGCAAGAACTGTCTGCGGCTGATCGCTTTCATTGGCCACCATCGTGCATCTCGCCAATATCCGGCGCAAGTATTTTTGTGTTAAATTATCATTAACGACAATGGGGACGGGTCTTGTTGTAATTCCTGCACTTTGGGTTTGCTTTTGGAATCGTTCCCGTGCTGAATCGCAAGCCTCCCTTTTGGGCACCCTCCAGTCGATGCAAAAAATGAAGCAGATCCCCCCGCACCTGCCTCGAACCACAGTGCTAAATATTCTGGACGATACCTAGGAAAGCCCGGCCCACTTGGCAAGCTATACGATATATGGAAATGCTCGGGTCTTAATCCTGCCGCTTCTGAAAGTGGGCAGACATGCCGTGCACCATCTATAAACCCGGATTTTGCAGTTGGGTTGCCTTCTAAAGAGTAATTGCTTCACTGTGTGCTTGTTACACCAAATAAGAGGAGCACAAAAAAGTGAAGCACGAAAAAGAAGATACGCGAGCGAATCGGGTTGGGCAAGTTCAGATCTGTTTTCCGGATAAGCAACTGACGGCATGGGGTGGTGTGTGTAGTGTGCTGGCGAAGTTTCTCGCCCGGATTGAGTTTCGCGACTGGGTGTGCCAAACGATTCCAGTCGTGGAACATTCGCCCAACGCCAAGGGAATCTACGAAAAGATTTTGGCTCTTCTGCTGACGAGCCTGACCGGTGGTACCCGGTTCAGTCATGTGACATGGTGGAGTCATGGGATGGCCGCGCTGCAAGCCTGCTTCGCCGTGAGGTGGTTGCCCCGGGCCGCCAGCGTTCTGACCCGCTTTTTCGGTAAGTTCCGACAAATTCATAATGAGGTTTTGCGTAGTGCCGCCGGGAGGCTAACGCGGCAGTTGCTGGCGATGGAAAACATCACGGAGGACACGCTGCTTCTCGATAGTACGGTGTGTGAGCGCTACGGCATGCAAGAGGGTGCCCGCAAAGGGTACAATCCCAAGAAGCCGGGTCGGCCGAGTCATCACCCGTTGAAGGCGGGACTCGGGTGTGGATATGTGGTTAACTTGTGGAACCGACGTGGTGACTCGCACACAGCGCACCAGAGCATCGCTTTCTACGAGCAGACGCGTCAGGAACTGCTGTCCGCAGTGCGGATTCGCTGGGTATTGGCTGATAGCGGCTTTGCCGACGATAATTTTCTGGCGCATCTGGAGCAGCAAAACCAGCGTTATGTCGTCGCCTTGCGCTTGACCGCTTATGTCCAGCAAGCGATTCGTGATATCAGGGAGTGGAAGGAACTCCAACCCGGTTTGGAGGTCGCCCACATCACAGCGGCCCTGAGTACATGGCCAAAATCTCGCCGGCTCGTCGTGATCCGTCAGCACGTCCCCACTCGCCCCAAAGCCACGGGCAAGCAACCGCTGCTGTTTCAAGATTTGGAGGATCACTGCGACTATCGCTACACCGTGCTGGTGACCAATGAGCTGGCTCTGGCCCCCGAAGAAATCTGGCAAACGTATCGGCCACGCGCCAATGTGGAAAACTGCATCCGGGAGTTGAAAGAGGGATATGGTTGGCACGAGTTCAATGTGCGCAGCTTCTGGGGTACGGAAGCGGCCATGCTCTTGATCGGTATGGTTTGTTACAATCTGGTGCACCACCTCAACCGTTGTGTACTGAAGACCGCCGCCGAAGGTGTGGCCCGGCTGAAAACCCTACGCTTAAGGATTCTGGCCATCCCGGCGATCTATGGCGCTGGCGGGCGTCGCCCAACCCTGCGCCTGGGCATTCAGGATCGCAGTCTGCGCGGCAAATTTCGCTACTGGCTGCGACAAATTCACGGCATGAAATTACGCCTCCTTGACGGCATTGCAGTTGGTAGGCCGGCTACGATCCAACCGTAATTTGTGGGGGATTGACCGTGTGAAATGACCCCGCCCAGATTGATCCGGCTTACCGGAGGAGGCTCTAACCCCGCGATTCATCAAGGGGAAACGCACCCCTTCTACCCAAATGCAAAATATGGGATAAATTACACCATGTATAGCCATTATTGATAAAACACTTCGCCATTAGTCGACACAACAACGCGACGCGATAATGAGGGCCGCATTACTATTCCCGACGAATCGGACACTTCGTGTATGCATATCGGAACATATACGCCAAGCTCTCCCGTTGGCTTTAAGGTATGAATGCTCCAGCCATACCCTCTTCTTACAGCATCATATTTCGCCGTCAGAACAGCATCGGCACCCGCACCTTTTTGTAACCAGTCTTGCTCGACAAGTTTCATTGCGTCGGGCAAAGCCAACTGAAGTTCCGCCTTGTTCTTCGCCAGATCGCTATAATTCGCAGCCTTGACCTCTGCCCATTTTTCTAGAGTAAAAGGAACAATTCCATACTCGGCCACATTGCCAAGTGCATATGCGAGACCATCGTCTCCATTTACTGGTGTCAGGAGAAGAATCGCCCTATTTGGAAATTCTACGGGAGCGGTGCCTCCATCAAACATGATCACAACATTCGTTGACAATTGGCCATTATAGGACTCGGAAATGGAATAAGTAACATTGTTGATGGTACCGTTTATATGGTCAACATAGCTTCGCTGATAATTGCCGACCGCCACAACAACAGGATCAATCTTTTCAACAGGGGCCCTGATCAATTGTTGCAGCAAAGATTGGCTTGAGCTGCTATTTTCATAGCCTTCCCCTTCACCCTTTACGGGAAAAAAGAGTGAACATAAAGACAGCATATAATATAACATCAACTTTGTATTTGCTATTGAGCGCATGCTTCTATGCTCCATGTTAATGACAAAAAACCATATTGCTTAACACATCGTTGATAAATGCCAGTATTTCCGGATTGTTCTCCCAGCCACTTATGCTTTTTGCGCAAGCAATGTCCTCTTTATACATTGTACAGTGATCTTGGTCAGCTTTTGTCTGGTCTTGAGGTTCAGGCATCTTTGTATCACAATCCGTACACTTCCAATTGTCATCACGAACATGCTTGTCTTCATGCGCCAAAATACACATAGCTAATTCGGCATTCTGAACACCCTTGCATGCGCATATGCAACTATATTTTTCGCCATTGTAGCATATCGTTACTCCATACGGCAAACACGCCTTATGGTATCCAAACGATCTCTTGCAGGAGTTCTCTTGCACCTCACTCAATGAACACACGTTAACATTTTCCTTATTGTCAGTCACCTCATAGGTGCCATCTGGTTTTTTACAACAACCTTCACGGGCGGGATCATATGGCTCTCGGTTGGGGCCACAATGTAGGGAAAGCCCCCATGACAGCGCCGGAAGACAGAAAATACTTATTATGCATATCAATTTGCTAATACTCATGACAACATTCCTAATTCACGTATTATTGCAGTACGAAGGAAGTGCAATCGCGTAGGCGTGTAGCCCTCGACTTGCGCGGCAACCTGATCCACATCTAGACCAGCAAGCAGAAGCAGGGCTTTTGCATTAAGATCCCATTCGCATAGTAGGCCCGTGCTATTTCCCTGCGCCCTGCGCAAACAACCGACGTAATTCTCCATCGTTTTGAGATCACTCTCATTGTATGCAGCCAGTGCTTTCCAATAGTACGCATATGCACATAGGCGGTGGTTGGGTACCGCCTTAATAAGCCGGTCGAATAAATTATAAGCATCCTGCATGCGCCGTTCCTGGACAAGCCATTGGCTATAAGGAATGCCAACATAGGCGAGGCCTTCGGGCGGAGTGGCTGGATCGTCGAGTAACGATTGGGCGAAAGCCTCCGCTGTTTGTGCGGTTCCGACACGCGTATACGCATCGAACAGCAACCCCATATATTCCCAAAAGCTATTCTGGGCCGACCAAAGCCATTCCTTCTTCGTGGAATTGAAGCTTTCCCAAAGTTGGAGGGTCTCGGCAGGCCTGTTAAAGTCATAAAGTTGCCGTCGCGCGAGCTTGAATAGAATCTTCACCGCCACAGAGGGGTGATCCACTGCGTGAAAACACTGGAGGGCACGGGCTTCCCCCTGAGTGAACAACTCTTTGCTCCAGTTACACAACTCCGGCGGGCCAAGCTGCAATTGGCGCGCGAAGTTCATCAATACATCGGGGTCCTGGATGCTGCCCAGTGTGGATTCCATCAGCGAACGGGCTTCCAGGAGGGGGCCGGGTTGACCGGCGGCGATCAGCGCTTGGCACCAGAGGAGCTGAGCCTGGAGGCGGAAACGGACGGGGATGGAGTCTTCCTCGAAGAACAGGCGATAGAGCCGGGCGGATTCGACCTGATCGAACAGGCTTTCCATTCGGGCCAAGGCCCAGACGGATTTGCCCCACATGGCATTCGTTGTCGGCACGTGTTGAATGTTGGCATTCAGCAGCGGCCGGGCCAGATCGTGGCGTTTGGCCATCATGCAGGACAGCGCCAAGCTGTGGCGCGTGCGGGGGACAAAGCTTTGACCGTACTTGCTCTGGGCTTCGGCCAGCAGCCCATCCAGATTCACCGAACGGCCTTCCCAGAGGCTGGCGCGAACCAGTTCCTTGGCGCCGGTCAGCCATTCTTTGGCGCTGAGGTCGGGCATTTCCAGCAGGGCTTGCGCCTGCTGGCGCTTATCGGTGGCGTTGCCAGGTTGCGCCTTGGCGGAGGAGAGAAGCATCTTGCGGATTTCCGTCTCGACGACCGGGAACTGGGCGCCTTCCCGAGCGGACCAACACTCGGCCACTTCGCGCCACTGGCGCATGTCGTTCTTCCTGAGCTCGCGCACGATGGTCAAGATCGTTCGGGATCGAAGCCCCGCCGGGGCGGCTTCAAGGTTTTCGATCAACCGGTCGCTGATTCGCCATCCGCCCTGTTGACGCCGGGCGGCGATTAACGTTTTCCACGCGGGAAGGGTCTTGGCCCCGTATTTGCCCCGACGGATGGCATCCGTGGCGATTTCGATGGCGCGGGCCGCCTCTCCTTTGGCCAGCGCGATCTGGGCCAGCCCCTGCCGCGCGCGATTGGCACCGCCTTTGGCGCTTTGGATCGCCTTCTGGAAAAACTCCTCCGCCGCTTCGGGCTCGCCTTCTTGCAGGAACAAGTTGCCCATCCTCGTCGCCACCACGCTGATGCGCGGCGGGACCATGGGCACTTCGACTTGCCGGTTCAAGGCCAGTTCCCAGCCGGCCGAACGAACGGCAGCGTTGAAGTCCGTCATCTTGGCGGCCGCCAATTCCACCGCATGGCGGGCCATGGTCACGGCCTGCTGCACATCGGGCACTTTGAGCAGGGCGCGGACCACGCCGATGTGGGGACGAAGCCACAAGGTGGCATGGTCCAGGCTTCGGGTGGCCGCCTGCAATTGGATTTGGGCCGCATCGGCAAAGCGTCCACGCCTGAACTCGCTGTCGGCCACCAAAGCCAGCACCCGGGCTTGCCTGGGCCTGTCCAAACCGGAATGGGTTAGGGCCTGATTGGCTTTCGCCAAGCCAGCGGCGGTTTCCCCCCGATGGATATCGTCGCCAATTTCGCGCAACGTCTTGGAAAACGCCGCCCGATCCTGTGGGGCGCGATGAGGCCTCTTGCGGTGCGCGTTCTTTCGACTGTTCATCACCCTCCTCCACAACCTGTCATCATTAAAAAAGCGGCCGGTTTGGGTCCCCCCCGCAGGCGGTTAGCATCCCCGGCCATCGCCCTCCGCGGTCTTACGTTCTGTTAGAACGTGACCGACGGAGGGCAATAAATTCAAGTATCTTAAAGAACAACTGCGGCCGCCAGTCGCCGCGCGGCCACGGCCCGCATGGCATCCGCCGCCGTGGCAAATCGAGCGCGCTGAATAAACGCTCTTTCAGCAGGAGTCAGATGCCCGAGAGGAACGAGCGAGCGAACCCGGATATTCTTCTGATGCCGCCGATTCCGTCCGCCACGACCCAGCGCCGGCAGCGTGGCCACCAGCATGGCGACTCCGGCGGTCTGCAAGAACTGTCTGCGGCTCATCTCTTTCATTGATCACCATCATGCATCTCGCCAATATCCGGCGCAAGTATTTTTGTGTTAACCCGTCTTTCGCTATTCGAAGGTAAAAACCCCGAATATCCTTGGATTTAGGTCAAAGGTCTGCCCCACATTTTTGTTGTAGATATTCAAGCCGAGGCGGGGGCTGTTGGGGCAACACAAGGTCAAGCTGGCTGAGCAGTAGCTGGATATCTTTTTCCGGCTGGGTATAGCGGGGAAGAACCAGTTCGCGATGGTCGGTGGTGGGCAGATGCACATCGATCATTTGGATGGCCTTGAATTTTTCGATAATCGCCCGGGGGGTCAGACCCGGTGCCTTTGATTTGGCTCTTTGTTTGAGTGTGACTTGCAGGCAGTAGGCCAGAAAGCTCACGAAGATGTGCGCTTCGATACGCTCGTCTTTCTGGTGGAAGATTGGCCGCAAATTCAAATCGTTTTTGAGTTCTTTGAACGCCTGTTCGACCTCGGTCAGCACCATGTAGTGTTTCCACAGCTCTTCGGGCTGTTGTGCCGTCAGGTTGGTGCGCAGCAGGTAGGTGCCTTCACCCCGGCGGGCATGGCGCAGTTTGTCCCGGTTCAGGCGGAACGTGAAGGTTTCAGGCGTGGGGTACTGTCCGGGCCGGGGCGTGACGATGTCCACCAAGGACCAAGCTTTGCCCGCTTGTTGTTTTGCGGCCCCAAGCCTCAGCAAAAGCGCGTCACGCGTTTGATTTTTCATGGCTTGGATTTCGTGCAGGCGCTTCCATAGCGCCTGGAGCTTGCGCCGGCGCATGGCCTGTTCCTTGTCGCGGCGCCCCCGGCTGCGGGTCAGGACATAGAGGTCGTGTCCTTCATCAATCAGTTTGACTTCGATCTGGCTCTGAACCTGTTTCCACGGCTGTTCCAGAAGCCGTTGCCCCAGGCGGGTCAGCCGTCCGCGTGGCGTGCCGACCAAGTAGAAGCCGCCCCGGGAGCGCAGGTCATCGAGGCTCTCTTCCGTTGGAATGCCACGATCCATCAACCACAGGCGGCCCATCGGCCCGTATTGCTGTTCAATCCGCCGAAGAAAGGCCGGTAGCGTGGTCTTGTCCGAGGTGTTGCCGGGCATGACCTCATAGGCAACGGGGAATCCCTCCGGAGTCACAATCAAGGCAATCACCACTTGAACGCAGTCGGACCGCTTGTCCCGGCTGTAGCCAAACCGACGCAGCCCATCGGTTGCAGGCGGGTCTGATTCAAAATAGGTGCTGGTCAAATCATAGAGCAATACATCGTAAGAGGCGTTGAACAGCAGGCTCCATTTCTGTTTCAGAAACGAAAACAAGTCGGCTTTGTGAGCGCACAGCAAATCCAGACAGCGGTAGAGCGTGTCTTTGGCCGCAATCGAATCGTCTTCGCCCAGAAGGTCGCCCATCGCGCTGGTTTTGAACCAATCGCGATGCAGACGCCATTCACTTCCGGGATCCAGCAGCCGATAGGTGGTCAGGGTTTTGAGCACATTCAGCCACGATGTCCCTTTGCGGCTGCCGGCCAATCGGGCCGACCAAAAGTCATCCAGCTCCAACTGCTCCCACAACTCCAGTGCCAGCCAACATCCGCCCCACTGCCGGGCGCGCCACAACGTCATCTGGTTCAACCGAACCTGGATGGGATGGGCAATGTCCGGTGGCGGAATGCGGTCTTCCGGGAATAGGGTCATTTGCCGCACCGTATCGTCGGCCCCGTCCAGCACGTCCATCGCCGAACACCACTGCGCACGTTGTGAATCGTTGATCTCCCCCAAGTACAGCACTTGGCGCTTCAGCACACCCCGGCGGGTCCGGATGCTCTCGACAATGCTCCAGTAGCGATGCTCCTTGCCGTCTTTGAAACGCCGATGACACTTCAAATACATGCCCACATTTTTGCATGCTCAAGCAGGGAGTCAATAGACGAGGTCTGCCCCACAAGCCATTTTGAAGCATCAACCCTTGTAAACAAAGGGCCAAACCATGGTCCGCACCTCAAAAATAGCTTGTTTCTTACCCGAATAGCGAAAGACGGGTTAAATTATCATTAACGTCAATGGGGGCGGGTCTTGTTGTAATTCCTGCACTTTGGGTTTGCTTTTGGAATCGTTCCCATGCTGAATCGCCAGCCTCCCTTTTGGGCACCCTCCAGTCGATGCAAAAAATAAAGCAAATCCCCCCCCCGAACCTGTCTCAAACCACAGTGCGAAAAATTCCGGACGTCGCCCTTGCGTACAGCGTAGCGTTTTGCGGCGGCGCTCGCACCACCGACCACGCCGGGATTCACCAAGAGCAGCACCAAGGGAACAGAACGCTTTCTGTTCCAGCCCGAAGGGTTGCCGGAAGGCCGAAAAGTGTGGCGCGTGCGCGCGCCGGACTTTTCGGCCTGGAGGCAACGCGGGGGTGCGCCGGAAAGGGCAACGTGTGAGGGAGTCTTCGACCGAACGAACGCATAACGACCGCCGTTATGCGACGTTGCCCGGTGGCGGGGCGGACGTAGTTCGACCCGACATTCCGGCGCGGCCACGCGCGGCTTGGCGATGCGGACTCCGCACGATCAATGACGCCGGATTCATTCACAAGCCGCACAACGCGCAGCGGCACACTTGTCGAGCGCAAGCAGTGAGCGGCCACGTCTTCGGGGACGCTCTCTGCTGAAGCGAGTCCACACGGGGGAGACTGGCGCGGCTTGGCGCTGCGTCCGTCGCACCACCCACCACGCTCAATGCACTCACAAGCCGCACAACGCGTAGCGGCACGCAGGGCAGAGGGGGAAGGGTAGGTAATTCTTACGGAAGGGAAGAGGCAGGAAAGGACGCGCTATTTAATATTTGCGTGGGTATCCCCACCCGCTGGGCGTCATTCGAATATTGAATGTTTAGACGTGGCCCTTCCCCTTTTGACGCCCATTATTTAATCACGTGAGGCGTCCTCCGCGCTTTTCCCAGACTCCGGTTGATTCTTAATTCTTTGCACGGAATCCCGGTTCTCAGGCGTAGACAGCAGTATCTTAAGAACACGATTCGTGGCCACTGCATCGCCTCCCACAAATACGATCACGGCATCACCTTTCTGAGGCACAGATTCCGATTCGTTTAACGGGAGTGTTTTTACCGAAAGATCAATAAGCATCTCCCCATGACGTTGGCCTTTGAAGTTGTGAGTCACCTTGATTCTCATGCCTTCATAGTGGGCTTCGCCTGGGGGGCCGGGGGATACCAATCCCTGGTCCATAACGGTTGCCTCAAACACTGCCGTCGCCTTCTTGAAGGCATCTCTGCTATCGTGGCCAGAACCCACTAATGATTTGTGTTCCATGCTGTTCTCCCCGGAGTTCGCGTTCGCGACTGTCGAGCTCTGCGCAATGCAGAGTAGAAACAAAAACGCTAATCGAGACATCTTGTCCATGTTATTCTCCTAATTATTCGCGTCAGGGTGAATGGTGATTGGCAGAGTTCCACCAACCATGCTTCGAACTTCGCCTTCGCTAATAGTCGCATTTAAAGTGACGGTTTCGTTCGAATTCTCAATGTCTTCCCAATCATTCGCAACCACTCCTGTGGTATTTGTCCGTTTGGTCACAATGACTTGCCCAACATTCATGGTCGAGCATTCGCTCCATGTGCCGCCGGATGTCCTCCACTCAACAGCATACCGGAAAGCCTTTTCTTCTCTGATGAAATCGCCGACAGACAATGAACTGCCTCCTCCTGCTGCAGGAAGAAGTCCGCTACAATCATACATGTAGATTTTGCTTTGCGCGACACTGGGTGTTGGATCATTAAACACATCAGATCCGGTATCGTCATCTGGTGTTGGCACCCCTCTCTTGCTTCTCTGGGTAACAAGCCAATTCGTTCCGCCATCTTGCTTGATATACCAAGACCTGCGAGTGATATATCGCTTCCATCGAAACTCTATACTGGCCGGGACGGACGGCGGACTAACTGCTCCGATGACCATTATGGGGGCCGTATATGCTTGGCCGGGAAAGTCAGCTCGACCTTGCCCCATCGGCAAAGGTCCAAGCTGATCGGTGCCAGCCGACGAGGATTGAGCGTAATAGGCATCGTTCTCGGGATATGGAACAATCGTGCCAGTGTTCTTTAACTCCAAGTCCACTTTAATGACGTTCACCTCGCATTCGTCCAAGCAGTCCTCGAGGTCGGCCGATTGGCATTGGACGACGTATTTTCCGGGGGGGAGGTTGCTGGGGACGAAGGTAATGGTCTGGTCGGGGCCGCAGCCGGATATCCCGTCCGGGGTGCTGCTCCAGACATAGCTCCCGGGGGAATAGCTGTCGCCTGACAGGCTCAGCGACGCCAGGGAATCTTCGGCGCAGACGAAGATGTTGGTGGTCGGTATATTTACCTTGATCACATGGACTTCGCACACGTCGGGGCAGCTCGGCGTTCCGTCATTCGCCGCTTTGACCGTATAGGCGCCTGGAACCAACTGGCTGGGGCGGAAGCTGACGCTACTGCCGTGGCCATGGATTCCGTGTGGCCGGCTGGTCCACACGACCCCGTCGGGCGCATGGGTATCATCAGTCACGTTCAAATATGCCCAATCATCTTTGCCGCATACCATAAGACTGCCTTGTTCGA
>Ga0208824_1003531_pt1 | contig 10722 bp, 8 predicted proteins | sample AD_JPNTR3_MetaG_FD_184447 | JGI IMG/M metagenome (GOLD analysis project Ga0208824, IMG submission 184447) | Active sludge microbial communities of municipal wastewater-treating anaerobic digesters from Japan - AD_JPNTR3_MetaG (SPAdes) (version 2) | ecosystem: Engineered > Bioreactor > Anaerobic >...
GACGAGCTGCGGATCTCTCGCTTGTTTGGCCTTGTCGAGAAGGAGCTGCCCACTGCGGAAGCGCGTTACTCGGACTGGACCGCCTTTGCATTGAAATGGGCCGAGCTCTCTGCGCTGGTTCACTGCGGCAACAGCACCGAGTATCAGACCCGGCTCAGGGAAATCGGTGATGCACTGAACACGGCCTTTGCCGCTTGGCTGGCCGACCACTACTCCAGTCTGATCAACTTGCCGCCGACCAATCCGGCCATGCTGCACCATGTACCGCGCCGCCTGGCTCGGGATATCGAGGACTCCGGTAGCAGCCGTGCGGCGTTGGTTGTGGTTGACGGCCTGGCCTTGGATCAGTGGGTAACCATTCGCCAGCTTCTGCAAAAGCAGGACGCCAATCTGGTCATGCGCGAATCCGCGACCTTCGCCTGGATTCCGACGCTGACCTCGGTATCGCGGCAATCGATCTTCTCGGGCAAGCCGCCGCTCTATTTCCCGTCATCCATCAACTCGACCAACAGCGAAGAGAAACTCTGGAAACAGTTCTGGGAAGGCCATGGCCTGTCCCGACTGGATGTCGCCTACCAGCGCGGCCTTGGCGACGGCGATGCTGTGGGCGTCCTCGACTCCGCAATCCACCCCGGGAAGACCAAGGTGGTGGGGCTGGTCGTGGACAAGGTCGATAAGATCATGCACGGCATGCAACTCGGCTCGGCCGGGATGCACAACCAGATCAAGCAGTGGTGCCATGCAGGATTTCTTTCCGCGATGGTCGGCCAACTGCTGGATTACGGCTATGAGGTCTGGCTGACGGCCGATCACGGCAACATCCAATGCGACGGCAAAGGCCGCCCGTCTGAAGGTGTGATTGCCGAAACTCGCGGCGAGCGGGTTCGTGTTTATCCAACGCCGGAACTCCGCGCTCAGGTGGCTGGGGCCTTCCCGTTTGCCCACGAGTGGCAGCCGGTCGGGTTGCCCGCAGATTATTTCCCCCTGGTGGCCGGTGGCCGCGACGCATTCGTGAACCCGGGAGATGCCATCGTAGGTCACGGCGGTGTAGCCATCGAAGAAGTTATCGTGCCCCTTGTGAAGTTTGAAAGGAGGACACGGTGATGGGCAAAAGACACGAAGCCATTGGCATCAAGCAGGCGATTCGTTTCGAGTGGATGCAGAAAGCAGCCAATCTGCTGCTGGCGGGACTCGACGCCAAAACCATCCGCCAGGAGCTGCATGAGTTCCTCGCGGATCGAAAAGGCAACGGCTCCGAAGGCGAACGAAGTGATCAGACCCGGACCTTTGTCGTCAACAATCTGATGAAGATCTGGGTCTCTCCTGACCCCGAGTTGATTCCATTCCGGGATGCCTCGCTGGCGTTTCTGAGGGAAAACCCGTCCATGGCCCTGGCGGTCCACTGGGGGATGATCTCGGCGGTCTATCCCTTCTGGTTCAATGTGGCCCGGCAGACCGGCCGTCTGCTGGCCTTGCAGGACCAAGTGACCCAGACGCAGATCATCAATCGCCTGAAGGAACAATATGGCGACCGGCAGACCGTGAGCCGCTATGCGAGATTTGTCATCCGCTCCTTTGTCGCCTGGGGAGCCCTGAAAGATTCCGAGGCTAAAGGCTGCTATGAGAAAGCCGCGCCTGTGAGCATTGCCGAGCCAAACCTGGCCATCCTGATGTTCGAGTCCGCACTCCTGGCCACCCCGGAGGCCAAGGGCGCATTGGGGCTGCTCCTGAACAACCCGGCATTCTTCCCATTCCAGCTCCCTGTGATGACAGGAGATTTTGTTTCCCAGCGCAGCGACCGGATCGACGTGGTTCGCTATGGACTGGACGATGAGCTGTTGAAGTTGAAAGCATAGCGACACATGGCAAGGAATGAAGTCAGGAAACTGGAGCAGCAAAAATTGAGGAGGGTTTCGTATGAGCGCATCTGACAATCTTGAAGCAATATGGGCTGCTCCATTTGGTGACTCTCTGGATGCCCTGGATGCGCTTATGGCCCAGCATGGGAGAGTGTTCCTAATCGGTGCGGGTTGCAGCAAATGCGCGGGCCTACCGTTGATGGAAGAACTTACTGCCAAGGTACTGGATAGCGGTGTGCTGGATGCTGATACCACAGATATTCTCAAGGGAATTCAGGACAGTTTCACTGGCGCGAGTGGCCCCAATATTGAGGACTACCTTAGTGAAATTATCGACCTACTGGCTATCGCTGAGAGAAGGGCTGAACGAGGCGCGACTGACAACCAGGTCTTTATCAAAGACAAGCGGTATTCCGGACAGCAACTGAGAGAATCTGCTGAAAAAATCAAGCGAACTATTTCTGACATCATTGAGTGCGGCGACAAGAAGATTGATGTGGCGGTTCACCGGGAATTTGTAAAAGCGGTTCACCGCCCAATTCGACCAGGCAAAACAGACGGCCTTGGATGCGTGGATTATCTCTGCCTCAACTACGACACGCTTCTTGAAGATGCACTCGCGCTTGAGAGAATTTCTTTCTCAGATGGTCTGGATGGCGGAGTCACCGGATGGTGGAACCCTTCAGTCTTTGAGCGTGATGGGCTTTCGTCAAGGATTTTCAAATTGCACGGTTCCATAAACTGGTGCGAGTTTGATGGCGATCCGCTTCCTCGTCGTGTCGCCGGTAATGTCAATGTGCAGTCCGAGGGTGACAAAAGAATCCTCATTTGGCCTGCGTCAACCAAATACCGCGAGACTCAAAGAGACCCATACGCTCAATTGGCCGAACATGGGAGAAGAGCATTAAGGGCTGTTCCAGGGTCACAGAAAATTCTCATTACGTGCGGGTATCGCTTTGGAGATTCTCACATCAACCTCGAGATTGACAGGGCGCTGCGCGAATCTGAAGGTCGCCTTACGGTCGTTGTGTTTACCTCTGATAATGAGCCGCAAGGCCAACTAAAGAAATGGCATGATGATCCCTCCATCACCGAGCAGATACTCATTTTCGCAAATCGCGGTTTCTTTCATGGCAGCAATAAAACGCCATCAGACGCCGACCTACTTTGGTGGAAGTTTGAAAATCTGACCCGCCTGCTTGGTGGTGAAAGATGAGCATGTCGACTCGTAATCCCAATGAGCCAATTGAGAATCTGGCAATCGGCCAGATTATTGAGGTTGATGGCTCTCGCCTTGTAGCCGAGCTGAATCCAACCCTTTCTGAACTTTCGCGGGTGTATGCAGGAGAAACCTATCCCATCGGGCAATTTGGCTCCATCATCAGAATTCACTTCGGACGCCGACTCGTCTACGCGTTGGTTGGCCGACTCAGAATGAAATCCGAATTTCAGGCAGAACGGGGATTGGTACCAGCGTCATCATCTGATGAAAGAATTGTCGAAGCCGACCTGTTCGGTGAAGGCGAATGGGTTCATGGGGCATCTGGTGAATGGGAACTTCGCTTTGAGCGCGGGGTTTCCACATACCCGCTCCCGCAACAGACTGTTTATCTAACTCCGAAAGCTGAGTTGCGGTTTATTTACGGTAAAGCAAAAGGTGCCGTTGTTCAGCTTGGGCAGCATGTCGGCTCCGGCGGGACCCCCTGCCTTGCAGATTTGAACGAACTACTCGGCAAGCACACAGCCGTTCTCGGCTCCACAGGCGCGGGCAAATCGGGAACGGTTGCCGCCATCATCCACAGCATCCTTGAGAGAGGCGACAAAAACTCATACGAGAAATGGAAGCCCAGAATAATTATTCTCGATCCTCATGGTGAATACGGGACTGCTTTTGCGGATCACACAAAACTTTCCTCTGATGATGGAACGTTAACCCTTCCGTACTGGCTGTTAAATTTCCAGGAAACAGTTGCTCTGTTGATTGGAAAGACTGAATTTGTAGCGACATCACAGGCCAACATCGTCAAGAGCGCCCTTATGGCTGCTCGTGAGGAGGGAGCACAACAGCTTGGTCTCGATGCCAATAGCATTACTGTTGATTCGCCGGTTCCATACAAACTGTCGACACTCAAGGCAAAAATAGACGCAGACAAGCCTCCACAGGCCAGTAAGCAGGACTCTCATAACTCGATTCTTCAAAAGCTCGAAGTTTTGATGACGGATGCCCGCCTCCGATTCATGATGGCGGAATGGAATGATGGCGGTAACGATCCATTCCCCGAGGTCATCAAGCAACTCACAGGGGACGGACCTCAGCCACGCATTGTCGATCTGTCCGGCGTCCCCAACGAAGTCGCCGGAGTATCAAGTGCGGTTATTGCTCGAACCCTATTCAATTTGAAGATATGGCAGACCCAGCCAGAGCGGGAATCTGACCCGGTCCTGTTGGTTTGTGAGGAAGCTCATCGCTACGTTCCCAATCGGGGTGAAGCGCAATATGAGGCCGCTCAAGAGGCAATCAGGCGCATCGCCAAGGAAGGGCGAAAGTATGGCGTGGGGCTCTTGTTGGTATCCCAGCGCCCGAGCGAAGTTGAGGCAACTGTTCTTTCACAATGTAATAGCTGGATTGTTCTGAGAATTACCAATGACGCCGATAGGGAGCACGTTCGATCCATACTGCCAGATTCGATGTCCGGTCTGACGAAGATGCTATCTGGCCTGCGGAGGCAGGAAGCGATTTTTGTTGGCCAGGCTGCAATGCTGCCTTCGCGCATTCTTATACGGGATTTGAAGCCTGAGCAGCTACCGAAATCGAATGACATCGATTTCGACAAGGGCTGGCAAAATGATGCAACCCCAGACGCAGAGATCCAAGAGGTGGTCAACCGTTGGAGATATCAGCGCCGATGATTTTAAGGAAGGTTTTTGTGACTGACCCGGTCTACTCAAAAATTAAAAATGCGGCGTTCGTCGCCAACCCCGGGACGAACAGCAAAATATGGATATTATGTCCGACGATCTGAAGTCCGCAAAATCTGCTCTCGCTAAGCTCCATCAGGACATGGAGGCCATCAACCGGCTGGCCAAGCCGTCCTATCTGAGCGTGATCGAGCAGATGGAGCGTACGCTGGAACCGATCCGTCGTCAGCAGTTGGAAATCAGTCGCGCCTTCGAAATGTCTGGAGCCATGGCTCGGATACAAGAGATAGCCAGCGCCAATCAACACTGGCAGGATTTGATAAAGCAGGCCACCGCGACAAGCCGCATTGCCGAGAGCCTTTCGGCTGCACATCAATCGTGGCTTGATACGATCAAGCCCATCCAGCACGATTTTTCGCACATTTCCCAGCTTCAGGCATCCGCCAAGCTGGCCCTGTGTGATACCTCCCTGCGACTTGCCGCCACGGAACGGCTCATGGGGGGCATCGATTTCGAGGCGATAAGGGGGCGTTTCCAGATCGAGATGCCGGTCATCGCGGGGCTGGAGAGCTCAATAGCCCATGTAGCAGCATCGTATGGAGGTTTGGCAGAGTCTATACGGGAGATCTCGGACATTACGCGGCTGCCTGCCTTCGTTTTGACGGGGGCCACTCGTGAGATCTACACCACCAGCTTCGCGCTTGAGACCCTTCGCCCCTGGGACGACCGGGATGAGGACGAGGCCGAAACGGAAATTCAGTTTGTCGCCGAAGCTGAGCTGGAAACATCGGGCTGCATCGCTCTTCTGCAGCAGGTCGATCCAGGGCTTGCTCGGCCGTACATCGGCGCTCGGGATGCCCTGTATGGTAACAATGCCGACCGGGCAAGGCACATTCTGAGCTCGCTCAGGGAACTGTGGAACCATCTGCTCAGACGATTGGCTCCCGATGATCTCGTCGCCGCGTGGATTCCGGGTGTGTCCAATCAGAAGGACCTGCTACATGACGGCAAGCCAACTCGTCGAGCCAGGGTACTTTATGTCTGCCGGGATCTGAACAACGATCCGCTGACCGACTTCCTGATGCACGACACTCGGGCGCTAGTGAAGATGATCGAGCTGTTCAATCGGGTTCACGAGTTGGAGACTGCGCTGACCGATGAACAACTCAGGGCCATTCTCCTCAGAACCGATTCGTGGTTGATGTACATACTGCAGATCTCTTCGGGAAATTTTCACAAGTAGACAGGAGGCGACCATGCCAAAGAAACCAGGATCACATCATGTTGTACCCAACGCCGACGGCGGCTGGGACGTCAAGAAAGACGGCGCGACCCGTAGTAGCGGCCACTTCGACAAGAAGCAGGATGCCGTTGATGCCGGGCGCAAGATCAGCCAGAACCAAGGCACCGAGTTCTACATCCACGGCAAGGATGGGAAGATCCAGAACAAGGACAGCCACGGGAATGATCCGTATCCGCCGAAGGGGTGATGCCTGGGCCAATTCGATTCCCGCTTTGGGAACCGAACCGGCGTCCGAAAACCGGATTCGAAGTTGTTGCGGCTCGACGCCAGGTATCCGGTTTTACTGCAAACCCGTCACCCTCGTCCGGTGCCGGGAAATCAGGGGAGAAAATCGTTTCTCTGGTCGGGTTGTCGGGAAGTGGTTGTGCGAGATGACTTCGACGTTTATTATCAAGGAGTTACGAGGAGCTCGGGCTTTGAGACTGTTTTGCGGTAAGTCGGCGTTCCCTCCACCATTTTACTTCACCCCTTGCGCCTTGCGCCGCAAGGGGTGTTTGCTTTTGCGTTTAGGCGTACGGGGTGGTACACTCACGCGACATGTTTCAGAAGGGCTCTCAAATACAACCGGCTGAGTATACTCCGGGACGCGCCGTACGTTTTTACATACCGCTCGTGATTCAAGCGATTTCGCAGAGCCTGACCTATCCGTTGGTTGCAGCGATCGTGTCGCACGGCGCGAACGGTGTCGTGGATCTCGCGGCCTTCGCTCAGGGACAGGCTGTGATGTTCGTGATCGGCGCATTCGGCGGGGGATTGATCACGACCGGCATGGTTTTCGGGCGCGACATCGAGGGCTTCAACGCCTTCCGCCGCTTGAACCAGATACTCTGCGTGACGCTGGTGGCCGTGCAGGCGCTGGTCTGTTTCCCGCCCTTCGACGATATCGTTTTCCGATTGGTGCTTGGCCTGGCCGAACCGCTCGCTGATGTTGCTCGGGATGTCCTGATGCTGAGCATCCCGATGCAGGTGTTGTTCTTCTTCCGCAACATGTCGCTGGTCGCGCTCTACAACGCGCGCGCCAGTATGGCGGCGAACTTCGCCACGCTCTTCCGGATCGGCCTGACCCTCATGCTAGTGCCGATTTTCCTGCGGCTGGGCTGGTGCGGCCACCGCATGGGCGTGCTGGCGATGACGGTGCCGGTCGGCGTGGAAGCCGGACTCACCCATCTTTTCGCGCGGCCGTGGATACGCGCTCTGGAACCCGCCACGCAGCACAAGGTCAGCGTGAAGGAACTGTTCTTTTTCAATATCCCGCTCTCGTTCGGCGGCGTCCTGCTGGCGGCCTCCGGTTTTATGGTCGGAGCGTTCATTACGCGGGCGGACGACCCCTCGCGCATGCTGCCGATCCACTATGTGACGATGGGGGTCGTCAATCCGGTGGGGTTCGCCGCGTTACGTATGCAAGCCGTAGTGCTTTCATTCCCGCCGCGCGACCGCCATGACCACGCTGTCTTCTGGTTCGGGTTGGTGGCGGGCGCGGTCTTGTCGCTCTTCCCCTTTATCGGTCAGATCCCCTGTGTGGCGGACTGGTACTTCGGGGTGGTGCAGAACCTGCCGGCTGTGGATATCCCGCTGGCTAAACGAGCCATGCTGCTGGTCACGATCCTGCCGATCTTGCAATCGCTGCGCGGTCATGCGGAGGGCCTGGCCGCCTGGCGCAAGCGCCCGAATGCGATTCTGGCCGGCCAAGCCATGTACCTGGCCTCGTTGGTCTGCACGCTTTTCATCGAGTTGCAAATCGGCACGCCCGGTTATCTCATGGGCGTGATAGCGATCCTGGCAGCCGTTTTTATGACGCTGATCACCATCCGCTTGGGACTGGTCTGGGCGGACATGGAGGAGGCCTTCGGACGTCCGCCGCGCATGCGCGAACTTGAAGGCTAACCCATCTTTGCGCAACCACGAGACCAATGAGGGCAGCGTACACCACCCTGTGGCAGCGCGTCCAGTGGATTTCCACCACTGTGGGTAAACACCTGTCCCTTTGTTGTCGCAAGACTGGTGCCGGACTGTGTGGCACGGGCATCTTGCCCGTGTGGCGGCGTGAAACGCCGCCCGGACGAGCAACGCTCGTCCCTCCCGGCGCTCCGCGAGAGAACCCGAGCGGAAGGCGGCTCGTGGGGACACTCGCCCTCCAACTTTCGCGTCTTCGCGCCTTCGCGTGAAACAACCGAGCAGTGCTTTTACTCTCACGATTGCGAGCCACTACGTGGTCGCAATAAGAGAGGTTGGCCCGCGACTTGCGACTTGCGGCCAGCCTTGTCCCCAAAAAATCTGCATAACCCATCTGTAGATAAAAAAAGGAATGAATTAGAAATGAGTTAAAGTTGGCAGAGGGCTGGACAACTGTCCACCGGGTAGAGTACGCTGACGGTCATCGGGTAGTTTGGGGCTGTGGGTACGCCGATTGTCGGTCGGGCGTTCAGACGTATCCCGGCACCGAGGGACAACAAGAGGAGAAAGAGAGATGAGAGGACAGATGCGCAGGCGCGATTTTCTACGTTTGACGACGGCAGGAAGCATGGGGGTTTTGGCCAGTCGCGTAATGGGCGACGCCAAACAGCAACAGGGGGCGCGTTGGTATCGTGGTAACCTCCACATGCACACCTATTGGTCAGACGGCCGCGCCTTTCCGGAGCAGGCGATTTCCATCTATAAGGCGCTCGGTTACGATTTCATCAGTCTCAGCGAACATAACGTCTTCGCCGATCAGTCCGCCAACTGGCGTACGGTCGAAGAGAAGCCGAAGGGATGGCCGCCTCAGGTGGGGCGCACGATCTTCGACGCCTACATGAAGGAGTTCGGCAACGAGGCCGAGACGCGCACTGTGGATGACAAAACGCAGGTTCGTCTGAAGACCTACGACGAGATGCGGTCGCGCTTTGAAGAGCCGGGCAAGTTCCTGCTGATGCCGGGCGTGGAGATCACGCAGCATCTGAAGGATGAGGGCGTTCAGGTCCACATGAACGTCATCAATCTGCCGGACGTCATTCCATTCGTTAAAGGCGGACCGCTCAACAGGCGCGTTGATGAGCCTGGCATCGGCGCGACCGAGGTGATCGGCCGCGATGTGCGCGAAGTTGCGGCCTTGGCGGCGCAGCAGCGCCGCCGCACGATGCTGATGCTCAACCACCCGCAATGGATCTACTGGGACATCATGCCGCAACACCTGATCGACAACCCCGAGGTGCGGCACTTCGAGGTGTGCAACGGCGGATCGTCCTTCGCGCCGCATCCGGAGGCGCTCAGTGTCACCAATGATCGCTTCTGGGACACCATCAACGCCTTCCGTTCGTTGAAGGGCGCACCGCTATTGTTTGGTGTAGGAACGGACGACACGCATTATTACATCAATCGTACGCCTGACCAGCGGTTGGCGGATGCCTGGGTCATGGTGCGCAGCAAAGCCTTGGAGGCGGACGCGCTGATGGCCGCGATGGACGCGGGTGATTATTACGCCTCGACCGGCGTGCTGCTGGACGAAGTGGCGTTTGATGCGTCGGCCAAGAGCCTGCACGTCAAGGTTCAGGCGGCGCCGGGCGTTAAGTACCGCATCAACTTCATCACCACGCGGCGCGGGTTCGATCAGTCTGTCCGCACCGTGCATTGTCCGGCGGTCAAGGGACGCGGTGCACGGACGCTGCCGGTCTACTCCGATGATATCGGCAAGATCGCGCTGAGCGTCGAGGGAACCGAAGCCACCTACCGCATGAAACCGGATGATCTGTATGTGCGCGCCAAAATCGAGTCTGACGTGCCCAGCGGCTATAAGCGCCACTTCCATCCGGATGTTCTGGTGGCCTGGACGCAGCCGCACCGGTAGAGGGGAAATTTAGGATTTAGGAGTTAGGAGTTAGGAGTTAGGAGTTTTGCCGGGTACTGCGGGCGGCGTTCACGCCGCCCGTCCAAAGAAAAGGGGGCCGCGGGTCTTGCGACCCGCGGCCCCCGCGATTAACCCCCGGCGGCGTCCTACTCTCCCACAGGCGCGTCCTGCAGTACCCTCGGCGATGGGGCCCTTCACTTCCGTGTTCGGGATGGGAACGGGTGTTGCCTCCCCTCCGTGGCCACCGGGAAAACCCGGCCCGGGCCCTCCGGCCCGGAAAATAAAGACAACGCACAGTCAGGGCGGCAGCAAGAGCCGCGCCGCAAGCGGAAGGGCGGGGATCGCGCCCCCGGCCTTCAATCAAGTGAAGTTGGAAAAACGGCCAAGCCTCACGGCTGATTAGTAGCGGTCCGCTGAGCCCATCGCTGGACTTGCACGCCCGCCCTATCGAGGTGGTGGTCTTCCACCGGCCTTCAGTCACTTTCGTGAGGGAGAACTTGTCTTCGGGGAGGCTTGGCGCTTAGATGCTTTCAGCGCTTATCCGTTCCCGGCATAGCTACCCGGCGGTGCCGCTGGCGCGACAGCCGGAACACCATGGGCCGGTCATTCCCGGTCCTCTCGTACTAGGGAATGTTCCCGTCAATTCTCCTGCGCCCGCAGAGGATATGGACCGAACTGTCTCACGACGTTCTGAACCCAGCTCGCGTACCGCTTTAATTGGCGAACAGCCAAACCCTTGGGACCTTCTCCAGCCCCAGGATGCGATGAGCCGACATCGAGGTGCCAAACCGCAGCGTCGATATGAACTCTCGGCTGCG
>Ga0208824_1003532_pt1 | contig 10719 bp, 8 predicted proteins | sample AD_JPNTR3_MetaG_FD_184447 | JGI IMG/M metagenome (GOLD analysis project Ga0208824, IMG submission 184447) | Active sludge microbial communities of municipal wastewater-treating anaerobic digesters from Japan - AD_JPNTR3_MetaG (SPAdes) (version 2) | ecosystem: Engineered > Bioreactor > Anaerobic >...
TGTATTATTTATTGTTTATCTTGAACTTCCAGTTTGGTGGTGCAAGAGGTTTGTCAGGATTTGATGTTTTACCCAGAGTTATTGAAACATATTCTTTAAAAACATCAAGAAAATCAGGATCATACTGATATTTAACATAATCTAAGTTCCATAATCCAGATTCCCTTATCTTTATATTTTTGCTATACAGACCGAGCCATCCCATAGAAGGTATATCTTTATTACCATTTAAACAAGATAGTAAACCGATTGTATTTCTTTCTATATAAGCTCTATCACTTGAAGAAGTTGCTTCGTCAATAATTGACAAATAAAGGAAAGACATTGATCCAATATATTCAGATACCTTTTGTTCAAGTTCACTTTCCTTACTTCTTATCTCTTGATTAGCATTCTGTCCTTTCCCCCAGGTCTCTATGAATAGCTCTGGATACTTATTCATAAGAGCTGCTCCTATATGCAATCTAAATACTGAGGAGCGATGGTTTCCAAACCCTTTAGATGTTCCTTTATGGGCTCTTAATCTGCCCCATAAAGTAGATTTTGATCCTATACAAACTCCATGTGTTCCTACCCGGACAACTCTTAAATCGTTTTTATTATATCTAATTTCGCCATGTTCAAAGAAAAAATAGACCCCTTGTTTTGGCAATATTTGCCAACCATTACATAGTTTCAAGATCCTCTTCCCATTTAATCCTATTTCTAAGTTTCGTAGATACTCATAGCGTAAATCAATATCATTTTTCATAGTTATTTCTTTGATTCTGAACATCCAAATAATGTAGTTGTTCTCCAATTCTAAGACCTTTCATTGGAACTTCAATCTGAATACCCATTGCCTGTAATTTGGGAATAAGAAATTGCCCGTAGCAGTTTCCTGCCAAAAAGATTATTTTATCTCCCGAGTTAATGTGCTTAGAAATATCTTCAAATACCGATTCTGCCCATATAGCTCTTTCTTTAACACTGTATGATTTTAGAGTTTCATTGTATGGTTCTACAACTTGTTCCGGAAGCAATAATCCATATTTAGCAGAGAGTATGAACCATTTGTCACACTTAGATTCAACGAAACTTTTAGATTTTTTAAATAAACTTGAAATATACAGATCTTTTGCAGGAGCAACTGTTGCCTTTTTTTGCGCTCCACATTGAACTAAACCTATTACATCCATATTCTACCTAACTATTTGCACTTTCCCAAGCATATTCATATAGAATACATAAGTTGATTTCCAAAAGCTGGTGTCCATTTCAACTTTATTGCTTCTCAGGTTATTTGAGGGCATCTAATAACCCTTGTTCTTCACAATTCTGATAGGGGCAAACAGCAATTTACAATGTTTCCATCTTGTCAATCCAAGTCAAGTTCTTTTTCCTAAAAAATTGGGTGGTAAAGGTAAAAAGTATCCCCCTTTAATATCCTTTCCTAGCAGATGCATATACTTGTCAACAATAATTGGAGGAATCAGAGGAATAGGTTTATCAGTATTCAATTCGGATTGGAAGATTTGTTCAGGGTTTTGGTTATTTCTACCTCTATTATTTCTATAAGAATTGAACCAGATTTGGTAGGCGAAAGTTTTAGCCAAGAGCTCGGTTTCATTATTCGGTTTTTCTTAAGATAAAGAATTCTTCTTCAATAAGGTTATGAAAGGACTCTACATCACTATTCCAGGTAGGTCTTCGGTAGGGGATAAGAAAATGAGTTGCCTGATATTTTTCCTTTACTATTTTTTCAAATAAAGTTACTTTTCGGTCAGTAGGATTAATGAATTCTTTTCCATTATCAGTTTGGATAATAATAGTTTGAGGATTTATGCCATAGTTTTGAAGAGAAGAGAGCAAGTAGTCGATAAACAGAGCTGTAGCAGTAGATGATTTTTCGTAGCTATAAGCAAGATAGATAGCACCGGTTTTATAGTCCCTGGCAGAGATAAGATATAGAGGGAAATGATGTTCCCATCTCCAGATTTCGAATTCAGGAATATCGGTTAGATATTTTATATCTATTTGGAACCGGCTAAATACTTTCTTTTGTTTTCGGACTTCCTGCATATCTTTACGTTTCTTATATTTTTTTCTTTTCGGCAAAATCAGACCAGCATCTTTGATTACTCTATGGATAGAGACATGCGAGAAGTTGAGTTCCAGGACTTCTTTGATTCTTCTCGCACCCCAACCTGGGTGATCTTTGCGACATTTAACAATCTGCAGTTCTGTTTCTTTATCAATCTTGATTAGACAGTGTGTTTTTTTACGGGAAAGATCATTCAAACCATCCTCCTTATATTGTTGGTATCGCTTTACCCATTTACGCACTGTTTTAACCGTTGTCTGATAATGGCGAGCGCAGGGTTTAATTCCATATTTTAGCGCATCCTGAACCATCTGCAGACGATAAGTCTTGACATCCTGACTACCAATAATTTTTTTGTTTTCCATATAGGTATTCATAACGGTTGCATATCCCGATATACTGTCGAGATGGCAACCATTTATATATTTTTTTATCTTTTCTTTTACCATTTTTCGCTTAGTGCAATTTATAATCTCTGGTAGGGAGGTACTTATACTCTTTACTAGCCATGTTTTATGTGAATGCCTGAGAAATCTTTCGAAGTCTAGGTAAGTTTCATGTGGAATAAGTGCACCTACTGGATTGTTATCGCTTTGGCAATACAAGCTTAGAATTAAGTTATTCAACACTTCTTTAGGTTCTACCTTTATTACAAGATATCTTCTCTAAGCAGAAACCCTATGATAGAGCCCTTCTCAAAGAGAAAATCCAATATACAAATGACTTTATCTCTGAGCTCTTTATCCCTTTTCACGTTTTGTCTCTTTATGAGGATAAAACGTCGGATAAATTTCTCTATGTATTCGATCGTATAGCGCTCAAGTTCAATATATTTGTTGGTAATAATCATGCTACTTAACCAAGTCACCCCATCCAAAGCAAACTGGCTACATACATCATTTAAAACTTTTGCGATAGAGTAGAGAACAACTGAGGCGTGACCCATCTTGCTTACAACTTTATCATAGAATAATCTTTCCTTTCCTCTTATCGAATGCCACTCAGTCGTTCCAGGAGGCCAATATGGATAAGCAAGTAAATAATACTTGATTGTCTCACGTGCGTCTCGATTTCTGTCTATATTACCGCTAAGATCAGAGATTTTTTCAAAGAATTGATCCCATATATACCAGAAGTTTTCATAATGCGGATACCTATCTTCAACTGTTATTAGCTGACTAAAGAGCTGATAGCTATTAGCAGAAAACTGAAAGTGCTCTATAAATGGAGTGATGTATGACAGAGCATCCTGCCTCTCAGCAAATAATATCATCGGACATATTTTATCTACAAGTCTAGGAATATGAGTATGATCATCACTGTCTCTGTCATCATAGAATCGCTTTGCTAATGCTCTGATTGCAGACACAAAATAAGTTTTTAAGTTATCGTCATCTATCTTGATTGGCAACAATTCAATCGTAGAGATCAGAGTCCTGTGGTTGCATCCTTCAACATCTATATCAGTAAATGTCAGTTCATTTTTCTCAAATCTTGAATTAAGCTCAGTGCTTGTATCCCAGAACTCATCAATACTAACATAGCTAGAACTATAACTGTGGTTCAAAAGCCTCTTTTCATCTTCACTTCTTCTGTACTTCTCATAGCCATCATCTATTATCGCATATGCTATTAAAACAGAACGCGCATCATCAGGGCTAATATCCCAAAGTCGGTCCTGTATGCTTCTTTTCACAAATACAGTAATACTATTCTCGTGTAAAAGCATCTTCAAGAGAATGTCTTTAATGCTGTTGCACAAATCAGGGTATTTCTCCATTATAATTGGAAGTATGCTAATTACAGGTTCTGAACCATCCCCAATTTGGTAAGCTCTATCATTTTTTGAAAATCCAGACACATATGACATTATAACATCTTTGCAAAAAACACTATCTATTTGCGAAAGAGTATCCGAATAATCTCGGATCAATACAGCACATGAATAAGCTGGCAGATTTTTGTAGAACAGATCGAAGGTGTCATCACATTCATTCTGCAACTTCGCTAAAACTTGCTTCGTTTCGCATACAACTCTTTCAATATTCCTGTTGTATTGATCATATTTCATATAGATTTCTTGTTGATTTCTGAACATGCTCTCTGCCCACATCTTGAGTTGCATGAATCTATTCAGATCATCCAAAGCAGATAGTATCTTTTCATTATGGTTTTTTAGTTTTGGATCAATAGAGGGATTTAACGATATAACCGTCTTATCTCCATCTTGTGACTCAATTTTATACTCCATTTTCCTCGAGTCCATGCGAGCCAAATATGTCCTCCAAGTTTTATCAAATTCATTCTGATCTTGCTCAGGAGGTAGATTAGCATAGTGTTCATCAAGAATCCCCCACACCGTATTTCTCCTCTGTTCAAATCTAGCCTCTTCATCATAACTTATTAGCTGGTAATTCAACGCAACATTTTCAAGACTCTGTTTTCGGAAATCGTCTTCACATGTCTTCAATCTTTCATCACGTAAAAAATCTTTACCATCATATCCATACCCAAATAAATATGAGCTTCTGATTGTCTGGTCAGCAACAAATCTACGAGTATCATAGATGAATAGCTGAGGTACTTTAAAGAGAACAGTAGCCAAATTGAATGTTTTATTGGGATGAGCTAGGATTACACTTACAACAACTGCAGTGATAGAAGCAGATACAGATTTCTTTAAAAGATATTTACAAATTGCTTCAGTTAACTTGCCATTATCTTTTTCTACCAATTCTAATAACCATTTTTCAAGAGCCATATGTATGGATTGTAAAAGATCAGGACCTCCACTCACTCCACGGTACAAATTCCAAAGTAAGCAATCAATGTGCTGTTTGTATTCTGTTCCCTCAATAAAGAGTACTATATCCTCACTATATTTCCCTCTATCTGATTTAGCATATGTCTCAACTGACTGATTTATCAGTTTGATAATGAAGTCAATTGTCCTCATGGGGTGGCATTTAAGCATAAAATAAACTGGTGTTTGATAAGCACTCTCAGGATGGTATTGGTGTTCGCAGAAACTTGATAAACCAAATTCTCGTTCTATGTCATGAACCCTATATTCGTAGTAGTCTTCGTCGTCTCTTGGCTGAGCGACCCAATATAACCAAGCTAATTTTTCAACATATTCTGGTAGTACCTTGACGATTTCTGCTGAGTCAATCAAGGATGTTAATAGTGTCTCAACGAGTTTGTCACTTCGAGGTCTATCAAGATTCAACACTGATTCGAAGTAGATAGTCAACTCGTCTGTAATCTCTCCAGCACTATTCAAAATCACATTTACTATTTGGTCTTCAATATCTCTCTCGCTATACCTTGCATTCTCATCAGACATCAATTCTCTGTATTTATAAAGTGCAATCTTACCAGCACAACTGGTTGTTAATCCTTTTCTATGCTTTTTTGTCCAATCCTGTAAAAGAGGAACGATGATTCTCCAATTCATTTGTGATTCTCTCTGTTTGAATATGAATTCTATAACATAGTCCCAGCCTTGTCCCTTCGGTTGAGTAAACACATATTTAAGATAATCTTCACTCGGGTTATTGCTCATAACAGAGCTGGCAACTGTGCTATCATACTCTTTGCATGCAGTTCTAAGAAGAAAAATCAACCTGTACAAAAGTTCAAAATCCTTCTCTTTGAGCTTCGTTTCAATAGAAGAAAAGAACTCATTTGCCTTTGTGGAAGTTAAGATCGATATTAGAGACTCATCACGCCAAAGTGCTGAATGAAAATTTTGTGATAATATTGCATATATCATTAATTGAACTTGCTCCGGCTCAGATTCGATTTTGTTTAACAACCAAGCCCTAAAGGCCCTTCTAATTGTCAGTGAGCAACCAATTCTCTCAAAGAAACCTTCAAAACTGCATTTGCGTGCATATTCTTTATCAAGTAGTTTTCGTAGTGCCAACTCTTCGATAACATCATGAGCAATGAAATAACATGAGAAGCTCACATCGTATCCTAATACTTCGTCAGCATAGAGCAATTCAATGACCTTTTTGTCATACGAGTTCGGATCAATGTAGAAGCAACCACTTTCGGCTTTGTCCTTCACTATTTGGAGCAAACATTCAGATCGAAGAATATGCATGCCATCCTTTTTGTATTGTGATCTCATTACCTTTTGCATCCATAAATTATCTAAGAAGCCTTTATAATCTTGATCACATCCGATATCTTGATAATTATCTAAATACACTTGTAGATAGTATGGTGTACGTATTAGGTCGATAAGTTTGCAATTTGATGGTAATTCAAACTCATGCTCGCGGGAAATTCTCTTCAACTCTTCAACATCCAAGAGTGGTATTTCAATTCTAAAAGGGTTGCATTTAAACTGTTCATTCAGCAGATACATGAGATCTGAATAATACCAGTTTCTTGTTGTAAAGATAACACGCCATTTATGCTTCAGTAATGCCTCGAAAAGCTCAAAAAAAGGTGATAGATCATCAATATCAGAGAGTTTCTCTGCAGAATCGATGACTACTAAACACGGAACATTTTGGTGCTCATTTAGGAAATCCAGAAGTGTAACATCGCCCCACTTGTTGAAAAACTCATTAAGCGAACTAACATTAAATTCATTAGCTTTGAACACATATGAAATGCAGGATTGATATGAGGAAAGCAGTTCTTTCACTATAGCAGTTTTTCCAGTACCACCGTCACCGCTAAAGACTAGTACTGAGTTTAACTTCATTTCATTTTCAATCCTGTTGATAGTTGCCGATCTATCAATCTTGATAACTCCACCCGAATACTCAATCTGAGTTTTTATAGTTTGCAAAATCTGATCTTTATGTTTTTGTATGTTCATAATCGCATCTATCAAACCTGGTTTAAGGTCAAAAAAGTACTCAGCTATAGATAGATGGTTATCAAGTCGTAGTTGGGCTTGAAGTTGACTTGGTGTCTTCCACACGATATCAATACCTAGTTCTGACGCGTGGTTTTCAATGCGAGTTTTATACTTTGGTACTTTGACTCCCTTGGAACTACTTTCTGTAAAGTTCTTATTTACATAGTAGTAAATTACTTTTATATCTTGATTCTCTTGTTTAGCTTTTCTAATACCATTCTTTATTTTTGTCTCGTTATCGCTTATTCTGGTTTCAAAGAACTTAGCTTGAAACCCTACCAACACTCCGTTCTTTTCAATAGGTTCTTTTTCTATTCCAGTCTGATTCAAGTAACCAAAAATGCCAAAATCCTGTCCATGTTCTTTACAAAATAATAGATAGCTCAATTCCTCGAACTTATCTTGTTCTCTTCCGTTAAACTTTGACCTGAATGAATTCCAATTGATGTCGATAATTTTCTTCATTACGCAACCTCAATTTCGATATTGGTACTTGATACAAATTAATAGATTGCAATTTCTTGTCAATGCATTTAGTTCTTTGGCATTCCCATTTTTTATCATCGGAACCTTATTTGCATTTGATGCTGGTAAATATATTATACTAATATTAGTTTCCGTTTATACTGAAATAATAAAGTTAATGCATACTGTAATAACTTCAACTATACTATAGTAAATGAATTCTTTAGGCATAGCATTGTCTACTTTATTATAGGGTAGTATTTTGGGGAATCCAAGGGCGATTTTTTCAATATACTTTTTAGATACATTGATGAAGAACAATGCTAAAGCCATGGTAGCATTAGATTTTTCATTCATTGATAGCTCCAATCTCATAGTTTCCCATTTCTTGCTTTGCTTCATTTGGCGATGAACTGCTTCTATTGCCCAACGCTTTTTATAAACAGCTATTGCTTTTGGAATTAACTCTAAAGCAAACATATTAGGGTCTGCAAAATTACATACTCACATTCAAATTAGTGGGACGATACGCTAAAATAATTTCTTGGTTCTTTCAAAGTTCCTATTTACTTTTGATAACTTTTCTATGTTGTTATCCCTGGTCTGCATAGTGTTACCAATAACTCTATAACTATAAGCTGCCATATTTGAGTAAATCCCTCCGCTGATTCCTACTGTTACACTTGTTTTTTTTCTGCATTTCAGTTACCTTATTTTAATATATTTCACCTCAATGCAAGGGGGATATGTGTCAAATACTTTTTATTTGACATTAAGTGGCTTTGTGAATTTTGAGGAAAACTGATTAATACCAAAGAGGACAGAACATTGTATAGAGAACCATATTCCTTTAATATTAGCCGTTTTATGGACGAAGAACGGTTTGAAAAAATTAAGGCATTTGCGGAAAAAATCCCAACTCCTTGTTTGATTGTGGACTTGAATACAATTCGCAATAAATATTTGGAACTGCAGTCAACTATGCCAAAATATAAAGTTTACTATGCGGTTAAGGCAAATCCTATGAATGAAATTATACTTTTGTTAGCAGGTCTTGGCGCTAATTTTGATCTTGCTTCTCCTTATGAACTTGATCAGATGCTGAATTTAGGAATTGAGCCATCCCGTTTAAGTTTTGGCAATACCATTAAAAAAGTTAACGATATTAAATACTTTTACGAAAAAGGTGTCCGTCTTTTTGCTACAGACAGCAAGCTTGATCTTGATAACCTGGCAAAATATGCTCCTGGTTCAAAGGTCTTATTTCGTATTTTAACGGAAGGAACTGGCGCTGATTGGCCCCTATCCAGAAAATTTGGTTCACATCCTGATACTATATATCATTTGATTTTAAAATCCGCAAAAATGAATTTACAACCCTGGGGAATTTCTTTTCATGTGGGCTCTCAACAACGAGATATAGGGCAATGGGACGATGCTATAGCTCGTTGTAAATATCTTTTTGATGCTGTTGCCGAAGAAGGAATTGAACTGAAAATGATTAATATCGGAGGTGGTTTTCCTGCTAATTATGTTGATCCCACTTTTTCTATTCAGGAATATGCTACGGAAATTCAGCGTTTTATTACAGAGGATTTTGGAGATAACCTTCCGGAAATTATTTTGGAACCAGGTCGTTCTCTGGTTGCAGATGCCGGTGTGATTGTATCCGAAGTAATTAATGTAGCTCGTAAATCTAAAAATAATCTTTATCAATGGGTTTATTTGGATATAGGAAAATTTGGCGGTTTAATTGAAACCATTGATGAATCCATAAAATTTCCCATTTATTTCCCGCGTAAAGGTTTGGCGGAAGAAATTATTTTAGCGGGACCTACCTGCGATAGTATGGATATTTTATATGAACATTACCGCTATCGTATGCCCGAAGGAACAATTCCCGGTGATAAAGTTTACATTTTTACTACCGGTGCTTACACGCAAAGCTATTCCAGCGTTAATTTTAATGGCTTTCCTCCCTTGAAAGCTGTTATTTTTGAAGAAAAATAAGGAGTATTCAGAAATGAAATATTTGCCAGTTGATGTTCTGCAGAGTTTTATGCAAGAGGTATTTATCAAACTTGGAGTGCCAGAAGAAGATGCACAAATTTGCAGCGATGTGTTAATAGCTAGTGATTTAAAAGGTATTGAATCTCACGGAATCGGTCGCTTAAAAATGTATTATGATCGTATAAAAGCCGGAATTCAAAATCCAGTAACTAACATTGATGTCCTCCGCGATAAATACGCTACTGCAGTTTGGGATGGAAATAATGGAATGGGACAAGTAATAAGTAAAAAAGCAATGCAAACAGCAATTGACAAAGCAGAAAAATATGGTTTGGGTGCAGTTGCAGTTCGTAATTCCACTCATTTTGGAATTTGCGGTTATTATGCAGAAATGGCTATTCGGCAAAATATGATCGGACTTGTTTTTTCCAATGCCCGACCTTCCATTTGCCCTACAAATGGTGTTTCTCCTATTTTAGGGACTAACCCGATATGTTTTGGAGCGCCTACCGATTTACCTTATCCTTTTTTATACGATGCTGCAACTTCTATTTCCCAAAGAGGTAAGGTAGAACAACTGGCTCGCGAAGAAAAAGAAACACCTCTCGGTTGGGCTATTGATTTGGAAGGAAAACCCTATACGGATACAAAAGGTCTGCTGATTGATTTGCTAAAACAAAAAGCTGCGATGTTACCCTTAGGTGGAACAGAAGAAATTACCGGAAGTCATAAAGGTTATGGACTGGCAACTGCTGTAGAAATTCTCTGCGCTTCCTTACAAAATGGAAATTATTTGAACGGTTTAATGGGAGAAGATGAAAACGGAAAGCCAGCTCCCTATCGTTTGGGACACTTCTTTATGGCTATTAATATTGAATTTTTCACGGATTTGGTGGACTTCAAAAAAATAACAACTTCTATTTGCAAGGATTTACAAAATTCACAACTTTTCCCTGGAAAAAACAGAATCTATGTAGCTGGCGAAAAAGAATACGAAATAGAACAAAAAGTGCGTAAACAAGGCATTCCTATTATTCCTAACCTGGAAAAGAATATTAGAATAATACAGGATGAACTGGGCTTAAATTTACTGAATTTGGATTGATACTCATTTTGCCAGGATTCTGTGCACAATACTAATATTCTTTAAAAAATTATTAATGAATTTAAAATCTCCCCTTAAAAAATATAACAACAAAAAGGTGGATAAGATGCAACAGACAACAGAAATAAGTAAAGGAATCAGTTTTTTTGAAAAGTATCTAACCTTTTGGGTGAT
>Ga0208824_1003540_pt1 | contig 10690 bp, 7 predicted proteins | sample AD_JPNTR3_MetaG_FD_184447 | JGI IMG/M metagenome (GOLD analysis project Ga0208824, IMG submission 184447) | Active sludge microbial communities of municipal wastewater-treating anaerobic digesters from Japan - AD_JPNTR3_MetaG (SPAdes) (version 2) | ecosystem: Engineered > Bioreactor > Anaerobic >...
CAATCCCTCGGGGGTAGAGGCCGTGATGAAGAGACGGTCTTGGATCTTATACGTCCTCGTCTTTCTCTGGATTTTTTCCGTCCCCGCCCCGGGCCGGTCGGCGGAGGGGTCGGCCAAGCCGCCGTTGGTGATGATCCACGGCATGTTCGTCGGCCCCTGGTGCTGGGACCGTTACGGGGCCTATTTTTCCGAGCGGGGCTACCGGGTCCTGACCCCCCTGCTCCGCCACCACGACACCACCCTGAACGACCCACCCCCGGCGGGTCTCAGGGAGACGGGGATTCACGATTACGTCGCCGACGTGGAGAAGGAGATCGCCTCCCTCCCTCAGAAGCCGGTCCTTATCGGTCATTCCATGGGGGGCCTCATCGCCCAGATCATCGCCGCCAAGGGGAAGGCGAGGGCCGTCGTCCTCATCTCCCCCGCGGCGCCCTGGGGGATCAACGCCGCCTCGCGGACGGTCATAAAGAGCGCCTGGCTCAACCGGCGTTCTCTCTTCGCCTGGGGCGAGCCCCTGCGGCCCACCTTCGAGGGGGCCGTGTATTCCTCCCTCCATCTCCTGCCGCCGGAGGAGCGGCGCCGGGTCTTCGCCCGTTTCACCTACGAGTCGCCCCGGGCGGCGACCCAGATCGGCCTGTGGTTCCTCGATCCCAAACGGAGCACGGCCGTCGAGGCCCGGCGTGTCTCCTGCCCCGTCCTGACCGTCGTGGGCGCCGAGGACCGTCTCACCGTGCCGTCGGCCGTGAGAAAGATCCACGAACGCTATCCGGGGCGCTCCACCTACGTAGAGCTGCCCCGCCACGGCCACTTCATCATCGCCGAGCCCGGCTGGGAGGAGGGGGCCCGGATCATCGAGTCCTGGCTGAAGACCCTGCCCCCGTAGGGTCCCCCCCCTCAAAGTCCCGGGGGGGCTCAGAGGAGGGTCGCCTCGGCGGCGCCCCGGCCGTCGAAGTGGATGAGGCAGCCGTTGCCGGAATGGCCGAGGCTGCAATTGACGGCGAGGGTATCGCCGATCCACGCCGTGCCTCGGCCCTCGTGGATGTGGCCGAAGACGTGGACGGCGGGTCTCCGGGTGGTGACGATCTCGTGGAGGGTGCGCATCCCGCCCCGCAGGCCCGCGAAACCCCGGTCGAGGACACCCCGGGGGGGGACGTGGGTCACGAACACGCCCCCCTCCTCCACGAGGTCCGCCAGGGCCGCCGCGTCACCCCGGCGCCCGGGGGCGCGGGAGAAGAAAGGGGCGGCCCCGAAGCCGGCGAAGGGGACGTCCCGGAACCGGTGGGTCCGCAGGTGGAGATCGACGACGCCTTCGAAGTCGTCCAGGGCCGCCGCGAGGCCGGGGCCGTCGATGTTGCCCGGGACGACGAAGACGGGGATACCCCCTTCCGTCAGGGCCCCGAGGACCTCCCGGTGGTCCAGCTCCCCCTCGAGGTCGCCCGCGGCGACGATGACGTCGGGCCGGTGGCGTCCCACGACGGCGGCGATCCTCGCCAGGCGCTCCCGCCTCCCGTGGATGTCCGCTACGGCGTAGATGAGCATCTCCCCTCGTTCCCCCCGATCTCCCCCGTTCGTGGAGGGCCTTCTTACCACGACCGCCGTCCCGGGGGCAACAGGGGGGAAAAGAGTCTCAATTTGGTCTTGACGGAGGGGTTGGTCGGTGGTATAGGACGGTCTCCCTCGAGAGAGGGACCGCCCAGGCGGCAGGGCGGCGCGAGAGATGGGGGATCGTTCAACGGCAGGACAACGGACTCTGACTCCGTGAATCGTGGTTCGAATCCACGTCCCCCAGCCAAGTAAAGTAAGATCAAGGGCCTCCTTTCGGAGGCCCTTTCCTTTAATCGGGGGACACAACACTTAATTCGCAACCTCTCGTTTTTCTTGGCTATTTTTAGGGGTAAAAGGGTTATCGTGTCCCCGAATTTCTCCCCCCATCGCGGCATAATTCCCCCGTAGCACGATCCGCAAACCCTTGCCTGACGTGGTTTCCGGACCTCACGAGCCAGGAGGGCCCGCCGCGACAGGAAATTTTTTTCAGCGTCGCCGAATCCTCAATGATATCAAATAGATAACCTGTATCGGAACCCCGATACTTCCTCCGTAAGGGGGCGACAAGATGACGGGGGCCAGGGGGCCTCACACGGTGAACCGTTGAATCCGGCGACCCCTTTCGACGTTTTTCGGCTGAAGGCTCACACGCGATGTTCCCATTTTGATGACGAACCCTCAGGCTCCGCCTTCGGCCCCGTCACGGGCCGCCCGCCCCGTGCCCCTGTTCTGTTCGCCCCATGTACGTCCGGCAGAACCTCTCCGTCACCGACCACAGGTCGGGCGTCAGCAACTCCTTGACCTTGTTTCGGATCCAGTCCGGAATCCCCCCGTAGAACGCCTCGGCTATCGCACCCGTGATGCAGGCCAACGTGTCGCTGTCGCCCCCCAGGGATATGGCGTTGCGCACCGCGTCCTCATAAGACTGCGACTCAAGAAAGGCAACGATGGCCTCCGGGACGGTCCCCTGGCATGACACGTCAAAGGAGTAGGAGGGCCGGATCTCCGCCAACGTCCGATCCAGGTCATACCCGAACATTGCCGCGATTCGTGATCGGATGCCTTCCTTGTCGGTGCCCGTCCTGGCGAGGAACACGGCCAGGGCCGTCGCTTGGGCCCCCTTGATGCCCTCCGGGTGGTTGTGGGTGATCTCCGCCGTCGCTTTTGCCTGGGCGAGGACGTCGTCCTCTGTCGCGAAGGCGAAGCCCACGGGGCTGACCCGCATGGCGGAGCCGTTGCCCCAGCTGTTGTAAGGCCTGGGGTCCGCCGCGTGAAGCCACTGCCTGAACGAGCCGCCGTAGCCGGCCCGGGGATAGCGCCTGGCGATTCGCCGCACCGATTCCATATACGGGGTCCCGCCGAGGATCGCGTCGGCAACGGCGACGGTCAGGACGGTGTCGTCCGTGAAGCGGCAGCGGGGATGAAAGAGCGGGAAGTCCTTCGTCTTGATGCCACGGCCCTCGTAGACGGAGCCGATGATGTCGCCGGCGATGGCGCCGATCATTTTCCCCCTCCCGTCGGTCGAGTCGACTTATCGGTAAACATTTTCACCTCGCCCACCCACCGAGGATGATCGACCGCCTGGGGTTGCGGTTGGATACCGGGCTCATTTGACCATCCCTGTTATTCAGGGGCACAGGCTGCGTATTAACCTTCCGCGTCACGCGCGATGATGACATTGGACACGCGAGCCGTTTGCCTTTCACGCCCTTCCGTAAGTTTGCGTATCGCTCAAGAGTTGCACCCGACGCTGCGCCTTCGCGGCGGGACGGGACGGACAAAACTCCTTCTGACATAAATGTAAACCTTCGGAAAAAACGGGCACCGTTTCCCCCGATTTTACTCCGGTTTACCGACCCGCCGTCTTCGGTGTATTTCACAAACCCGTCGCCGCGGGGGGCCCGAAAAGACCTTCGATCCCCAGCGCCGGGTATGGAGGGACGAAAGGACGAAATCGGCGGAATAAGCAGTGATCCCCCTATGCCGCCGTCTGCCTGATGATCAAAAAAATGTCTTGACTTCCGCGGGCAATACAATATCAAAAAACAATCGGCATTCAAAAATAATTGAACTAATAACGCAAAGATTGTTGAAACGTGAATTGTACCAATGATATATCCTCGATCGTCGGGGAAAATTTTAATAAACTCTTTAGAAGCGATCTCTCTGTCGAGGAAGAATTTTATTTTCAATGGCACGTTACGGAAAGATGTAACCGCGCCTGTAGGCACTGTTATCAAAACGGTAATTCGAGTGCCGAGCTGGAGCTTCCAGATCTCCTGACCATCGTAGATCGAATGGAAGAGGCCGTCAGGAAGTGGGGGAAGAAAGGAACGGTATCCATAACGGGTGGCGAACCATACCTTCGCCGGAGCGATCTCCACGCACTGATGAACCGGCTGGACGAATCGGATTTCCTGGAGTACTATGACATCCTGACCAATGGTTCCCTGATCACGAAAGCGGAAGCGTTGAACCTCGCGAGGCATTCTCGTTTGAGACGCGTTCAGGTATCGCTGGAGGGAGCAAGTCCCAAGACCAATGATGCCATTCGAGGGCCCGGGGCATTCCGATCCACAATATCAGCGGTACGATTTTTGAGAAACGCGGGCGTTTCGGTGTCAGTAATGACTACTATTAGTCGGTTGAATAAAGATGAGATCCCGGCATTGGTAGCGCTGGTCGGTAAGGAAGGGGTGGCTACCCTGGCTCTGGAACGATTGATACCTGAGGGTGCCGGGGCCGGGCTTTCCGATCAGATGCTCGGTCCCAAAGAATTGAAGACCGTATATGAGGGCATCTATCGTATCGCCATGGGTGGTTCGCCTGTTCGGATACTCCTATATCGGCCCCTGTTTGCCCTCTTGGCGCCGGAGGATCCCACGGTAGGGGCGTTGTGTTCCGCAGGCAACAATGCTTTGACCATCATGCCGGACGGGACCGTGTACCCGTGCCGCCGACTGCCCATATCCATCGGTAATGTCATCAATGACGGCTTTTTCAAAATTTGGTACGGATCGGACGTTCTCTGGCGGCTCCGGAATCCCGCGAATCTCGGCGGAAAATGCCAGACGTGCGATCTACTCACCCGGTGTCGTGGTTGCCGCGCCATGGCCTACTTTACCACCGGAGACTTTATGGCGGAGGACCCGCAATGCTGGCGCCGAGGGATGCAATGAGACTGGCCCTGGCGGAAGACATCATGCTTCAAGCCATTCCGGAGCTCGACCACTATTATGTTTTCGATGTGGCAAGCGGAGATCACTTTGAATTGAATCACACGGCATATTGGGTGCTGGAGACAATTGGGCAAGGTGTAACCTTCGCGGAGTTAAGAGAGCGTTTTGAAGGGGAGTTTGGTCTTGACCCCAAAACCGCCGGAAGAGACCTGATCGAGGTCGTTACCTATGGAATCGAAAACCACATCATCAAGGAGGTATAGAAATGAAAAAGGAAAAGAAGGCGAAAAGGTATGAAAAGCCGAGAATCGTAAAGAAAGACAAAATGCGATTCCCCCTCGACATCGTCGAGGCCTTGGGCAAGGGGGTCGTGTGTAGGCAATGCTCTTCGTGCCATAACTGCAGGTAGTCCGCATCTCGTAAGCAGTCTGCCTTTTTCCCGCGCCCGTCATCTCAACGACGGGAGAAAGGGGACATCCTTTGCTCAGCGCGGCCTTGATATCCTAGGGGGGGCTGAATGAACGACAAGGATTTTACGGAACTTGAGAAGACTAATGTGAAATGGGATATCTGGATCGATCTAGAAGCATATGGAAAATTCAAGAAATTGGTCCCAGAAGAGTTCATAAGAAGGGCAGTTGAGGCGTTTTCCGGCTTCCATTGTGCGAGGACAATTGAGGTGCAACGGGGACTTTTTGGAGATAATGAACCGCCCGATATAGCATCTCGGGTTCTTGGCAAGAAAAACGATGAAGGGCAAGACCGATACACGACGGCATGGAACCATTTGCTCTGGGCCAAGTACGTGAGGTCAAAAATACAAGAAAGGGGCACCGATTGTTATTACAGTAAGCTCGATCAGCAGATCGCCTATCTCGAACGTCACTTGCCCGTCGTTTCCCGTGGTGATGAACAAAGCAATAAGCTCGCGGTCCTCTACCTTTTGGAGATGGCGGCAGCGGGTTCCGGGCCTGACCAGCGAAGTTTTGCCGAGCGAGCCAGGAGGATATTGAGGGACTTTTTTGGGCGGGAAGATCCTTTCTTTAAGTTCTATGACCTGCTGGCCCGCTACAATAGCGGGGTCGGTTACCAACATGAGGGACAAAAGCGTTTGGCCGTCCTTGAGTTCAACTATGTAATTTTTGAATTAGACAAGATATATAATAGCCAGGAGGATATAGACGAAGAATGGAAAGAATATGCCAAAGAGCGCCGTGCCTTGGAATTAATGCACATTCCGTCCCTCCTCATGCGGGCGGGCATACAATTGAAGTTGCAGCTTGCCTATCACACCCTCGAAACCCTTGAGAAAATTTTAGACATATTGCCATCTCGCAGAGAAGATCTGGAATGTGAGGATTATGTCAGAGCAAAAACAAACCTTCTAGAAGCGGAAGCTCATCGACTGAGGCATGATCTTGACCGTTCGAAAAAATGCCTTGAAACAGTAGAAGAATTCCTCGTCAGGCCAGGAAATTACCCAAACATCAGGGGGAGGCATATAGACACCCTTGTTGCGTTGGAACTTGATCAGTTGAAAGATGGAAAAAATAAGGACACCCATAAGAAAATCATTGAGAGTTTGCAACAACATCTAAAAAGATATTGGAACGAAGCACGGTATAGCGCCACGAATCGGGAAGGATATCTTTTGGTTACGGCGGAAATACTGGCGGAACTCGCGGGGAGATCTGACAAATTTTGTGAAGAAATTTATAAAAAAATTTATGATGACAACAAGGAAGGACTCCTTGAAAGAGAAGAATTCAATAAGAATGAATGTGAATATTGCAAGAGAAAAGGAATAGACCTGCGCAAGATATCGTCCAAACACTATGAGGAATTCCGAAAACACATGTTAAAATTCTTTAGATCGTATAGAGATCAAGAAAAAATTTCAGTCGATAAGAAAGAATTTGCGGAGCGGTTGCTTGACATCGAAAAACAACGCGAGGATTTGGAATGGCGAAGGCGAGAAATTGAATATTTAAGTGATTCTCAGAACAAGCCGCACTCCTCTTGGTGTGAGAATTGTCTTCCCCTTGATTCTAGTTCCAAAGGATTTCAAGGGCTTCTTGCCTGTGATAAAGCCGGAGAGAGAAAAAATAGCAACGACGAACAACGGCTGACCGACTACGACTACGAACATATCATGGACACCTGGGATAAGCGCTTTCTTGAGCACTTGAAGTGGCGCACCGTCCATGAACGAAAAGGGGATGCTCTCCATTTCCTTGGACTACAAAGATGGAATTCCGCTTCACCGGCCCAGGGAAAATCCGTGGGGGGCGGCTATTTTCTCTACAAAACCAACGATCGGGGCGAGGTTGAATTCGGCATCGCGATAGATCCGGGCTTTGACTTTGTGCGCAATTTATTCCATGAAGGATTCAGCCTTTCCGACATCGACCTCGTATTGCTTAGCCATGCCCATATCGATCATATCCGCGATTTCGAATCCATGGTCGTCCTCTATTCGGAGCTGGACAAAAGAGAAAAGGAGAAGAGAAGGCCGCACGTGATCATGACGTTGGGGATCTACAGGAGGCTCGCCCATATTATTGAGAATCCCGGCCTCAGAAAGTATATCGAGCCTTATATAATTGATATCGAAAAAGAAATAGAGGGAAAATACATTGAAAAACAGAAGTTTAAATTCAAGAAAGCTAAAGAAAGTGTGTTCGGCAATAATCTGACCGCCGTGTCTCGGGGTGGGGATTGGCAAGTGCTCATAAAACCGGTTCTCGCCTATCATAACGATTTCTCGGAATATTCCGACAGCTTCGGATTTCGGATCGAGATCGAATCAAGGGAAGAAGATCCGTTTCGCTTTGGATACACCGGTGACACGAGTTGGCATCATAGCATCACGGAAAAATTCAAGGAATGCGACGCGGTGTTAGTCCATCTGGGATCTCTCATCGACAGGGAGAAAGAAGAGCGTCGTAAATTCTCTTACTACGAAGACGAAAATAAATGTTGGGAGATGGCGGTTGAGAAGAATCATCCTTACCTGTTCGGCATGTTGCATTTAATCAAAGAACTTACCAAGGCAGAAAAGCCTCTCATTCTCATGAGCGAGTTCGGAGAGGAGCTACGCGGCAGGATCCGCTTGGACCTCATCAGAAGATTCCGCGGCACGTTCGGGCACGAAATGATAATGCCGGTGGACGTGGGTCTTGATGTGAAGCTTTGTGATTTTGAATCCGGAGGTCGAATGCAGAAGGCGCTGTGCGTTATTTGCGATGAATTTGTACCTTTGGACCGGCTTGATTTCGAAACTTACGGACATGATGAGGCGTTATTTTGCGTTTGCACGACCTGTAAGAAATCAACTCCCACGAACGTCTTGCAAGAAAAGCTGAAGGGGCTGTACGAGGTCGGCCGGACACCGCAAAAGGCGTATGAAGCCGGTGAGAAGGCGGAGGCCCAAAAATAATGATAACGGTCGCGTCTGATAGTCTGTCCCGTTTTCTCCGTCAGTCCCTCGGCAGAAATGTCGAGACCCTTCGAGTGGCGCGTCCGGCAGTGGCCTTGGTTCTTGCCGGCGCCAGCCCGCGGTCTGGTTTCTTACGAAAGATCGCCGATCAGGTAATCGCCGCACAAAGACCCGACGGGGGATGGTCCGACACTGAGGAGACGGTTTGGTCAGCCTGCCTTGTTCGTGTCGTAAGTGGGGACAAGGATGATCGTTTTACGTCTGCACGGGGCTGGCTCAGGTCGCAACGCAAGCCGGAAGGCGGCTGGGGGAGGCACGAGAGAGACATGGCCCGGATATCGATGACCGGCTTGGTTTCGGCTTTGATTCCTGACGTTGTGGAGCGAAGAGACGTGGACTGGATGCGATCCGAGTGGCAGCGGGATTTTGGAGGACCGGTGCGGCTTTCCTACAAAGGGGGATTCTTTCTGCTGGGAATGCCCCGCGACCGGGAAAATACCCTGGTGTCGCGGACGATATCCCATTTGGCGGAAGATCAGAACGAAGACGGCGGATTCGCCCCCTGGAGAGGTCATCCCATCGGTAGCGACCCGTGGTCTACAGGGGTTGTTCTATGGGGGCTTTCAAAATGGATAGGACACGTGGACCCCGTTGTGGTTGAAAAGGCCCTTCATTGGCTCGGGAAGACCCAACTGCCGTCCGGTTATTGGCCCTACCATTACCTGGATGACGGGACGTCTCTGGCACTGATAGGAGCCGTTTACGCCATGAAGGCGTCGGCGGCCGGGAAATCATCATGTGCGCCATTGTCGTAACCTTCAACGAGAATCACGCCGAGATTTTACGCAAAATGGCCGCGGCCGTTCGGCACAGGGGACCGGATAGTTTCGAGGTATGGACCAACGAACGACACGGCGCCGCCGGTTGCCGACTGTCCATCTTCGGCGATCCGCATGACCCCATGATCTACCAAGACCCGGAAACTGGACTGGTAGTCCTCTTGAACGGCGAGATCTACAACTATCGAGATTTGTGGAAAGACCTCGCCAGAACAGGGTGCCTCCCCAAGAAGGAACTGGAAGCGGAGCTGATCGCGAGACTATATCAGCTTCATGGCGAGGGGTTCGCCGGACTGTTGAGGGGCATGTTCGCCATCGCGATTATCAACGGTGAAAGTCTGATACTCGCGAGAGACCGATTCGGGATCAAACCTCTTTACTACGCAAAAAACGGCACCAGTGTCCTTGTATGTTCCGAGATCAAGGGTATCCTCGCCCATCCCCAGGTGACGCCGACTTTGAATGTCGCCGCCCTGGAAGAGACCCGGGTCTTTGGATATGTTTATTCCCAGGAAGAGACTCTCTTTCAAGGCATAAAGCAGGTCACACCAGGGACGATCATCCGTTTTGACACCGAGGGGACCGCCGTGCAGGAGCGTTTTGGGGCATTGCCAAAAGCCCGTTACCTGAACGGATCTCACCTCCCCGCCTATACGGACGCCCTGCGGGAGACAAGAAACCGTGTCCTCCAGGCAGCCGAACGGATGTTCCAGCACGGCTCGATGGAAAAGGGACTTTATCTGTCAGGAGGATTGGACTCTGCCATCCTTGCCTTCGCGGCAAGAAAAGAGCTGGAGTATCCGCTTCAGACATTCACCCTCGCCGATGGCACCGATACCGATGACTTGAACGCCGCCAGGAAGGTAGCCCGGACACTCGGAACGGAGCACCGAGAAATCGTCGTCTCGATGTGTGACTATTGGCGCGAGCTTCCTGATTATGTGGCCCACTACGAGGGACTAATGGCAGGGGGTGTATTCCACATCCAGGGCGGTCTGGCCTTTCATTTACTGTCCCGGTTCGTGTCAAGGCATGTGAAGGTCGCCTTTTCAGGGGAGGGGGCGGACGAGCTTTTCGGCGGTTATTACTGGATCTACACCCATCCACTCGGCTTTTCGGATCGTTTGAGAAACAACCTGGCCCCCGTAAGGAACAACGGCAGGCTCAGAGACATCTTAGAGACCCTGTTCCCGCAACCGGAGGAGGAGAAGATATACAGGCGCAACCTGTTCGATGACCTCTTGCGCTCGGGACTCTCCAACTACCATTTGCAGAGCGTGGACCGCTCCGGCGGGGCCTTCGGATTCGAGATCAGGCCCTTGTATCTCGAGGACGACCTGTCCCAGTGGGCCATGGAACTTCCCATAGATTACAAAGTGCCCGATAAAAAGACGACCAAGAAAGTCCTCAGGGGTGCCTTTAAGGATGATTTCAGAAAACTCGATCTGGATTGGGTCCTAACAAGGTTAAAAATGGGCATGCCCTCGGCGATCTCGAACCTTGATCGGGAGGTCCTGAAAGAGGTGGACAAGGCCATTTCAGACGAAGAAATCAACCGTCACCCGCTTGGTTATATCCTGGGTTCTAAAATGAATCTCCTTCTCTTCGATCTCTTCGAACACATATTTTTCAAAGGCTGGGACCACCACGCCGGCATACCCCCCGAAAACTCCCTTCTGGCGCGAGTA
>Ga0208824_1003564_pt1 | contig 10636 bp, 9 predicted proteins | sample AD_JPNTR3_MetaG_FD_184447 | JGI IMG/M metagenome (GOLD analysis project Ga0208824, IMG submission 184447) | Active sludge microbial communities of municipal wastewater-treating anaerobic digesters from Japan - AD_JPNTR3_MetaG (SPAdes) (version 2) | ecosystem: Engineered > Bioreactor > Anaerobic >...
ACAGGATCGAAGTCAAAGACTTAGAAGAATACCTTGGTTGGGAAAAAGGCGGTGAGATATTCGATTACATAAAGAAAGTGGCGGACAAACTAAAATCAACAACTATTAAAGTTATAAAACCAACCACAACTATTGTAACTTCATGGATTGCAAGCTACGAATATCCAAGAAACAAAGGCTGGATTGAGTTTGAGATCTCATCAAAGCTTGAGAGCGAACTCTTGAAGCTCAAAAGCCAATTTACTCAATACTATCTCAAAAATATCAGCAAGCTTAAGAGTCAATATTCAATACGATTATATGAACTTTTAAAACAATATTTACCTTTTGGAAAAAGAGAAATCGAAATTGAAGATTTAAAGGTTATGCTTGGTATTGGAAAAGGCGAATATAAACTTTTTGCGGATTTTAAAAAAAGAGTAATTGAAAAAGCAGTAAAAGAGATAACCACAAAAACAGATATTGAATTCAAAATAAAGTACATTAAAGAGGCCCGCAAAGTAGTAGCCATTCTCTTTTACGACATACAACAAAAGACATATATACCACCATCCATTATGAGCTTAATACCGAAAAAATATCGAGAAAACAAGCAGATCCTCAGTATAGTAAGAAAGTTTATTGAACTCATGGGTGAAAAATATGTTATTGAGAAACTGAACTACACGAACTCAAGAAATCCTCAAAATTGGATTGATTATTTCTATAAAACTTGTGAACAAAATTGGGGTGAAGGTTATGTTCCTGGCCAACAACCCCTCAAAGGAGTTTTTGAGGCTCTTGAAGAAGGCACAACAATCGAAATCAATGGGCAAAGATATACTTCATACGGTGGCACAATACACACTGAAAGGGGAGTGATACCACAAGGACATTTGTACAAGATGATAAACAACGGAAGTGCTAGAATTATCGATAAACATTAGGGGTAAAAAATGATAAACATTATTACAGGGGAACGGATTGAGATTAAGGGTAACATACCAAGACATGAAATAGTTAGAAAAGTGGTAAATCATTTTATCAACACTGAACATAATCAAAAGGGTGCTGGTATCCAATTTCAATACCCAGTAGAAAAATTACCAGATGAAACATACTTAATGATTGGCAGACCAGGGCATAAAAAAAATTTTGATTTTAAAGTAATTATCAAACCAGAATATCAATTAGGGTCAGGAAGCCATGAAGAAATAGCCGAGCAATTTAAACTTAAAGCAAATCAAGTAGGTAAGGATTTATGGAAGGTTGTTGACGAGTTTTATCATTGTACAGAAAGTGATGTTGACGAGTTATTGTCAAAAAAGTTCGTTCTAAAAAATTTATCTAATAACGGGACAAATATTGAAGTATTATTAAAGGTCTTAAAATGGTTATTTATCATGGAAGATATTGTATATTGGGATAATGAAGGGAGAGCATTTTTATATAATTGGCTACAATACCAGTGTAAGGAAACAGATAATATTAGATTTCAGAGAGCAAGAAAAGATATAAAGTTTAAACCTACTAAACTAAAAAAGTATCTTAAAGAACTTAATTTAAATTGGACGCAGCCATAATTAGAGAAAATGGAAGAAACGAAACTATATAATTATCTTGATAGAGTCTATTTAAAAGATATTCGTGAACTTTTAAAGGAATTGCCTGATGAATCTGTAGATATGGTTTACGGTGACCCTGATTATAATGTGGGGGTTAAATATAATAATCGTTCTTATACCCGTAATTTTGATGAATATATCGAATGGTATATTGATTTAGCCCGCATGTCTCTCCGAGTGTTAAAACCTACGGGTAATATGTTTTTTATAAATTATCCAAAACAAAATGCTTATTTGCGTGTCAATTTTTTAGATAGCGCATGTTATGAAGTGCTTGACTATGTATGGATCTATAATACGAATGTTGGCCACTCACCTAAACGTTTTACAACTGCTCACAGAAGCATATTGCATTGCCGCAAAACGGAAAACAATCATTTTTATAAAGATAATGTTGCTGTTCCATATCAGAACCTAACTGACCGTAGAATTAAGCAAAATTTAGCTAAGGGCTCTAAGGGTAGAATGCCTTACGATTGGTTTTATTTTGATTTAGTTAAAAATGTTAGCAAAGAAAAGACATTTCATTCTTGTCAAATTCCACAGGCTTTGTCTGAAATGCTTATTAAGTCCTGTACAATGCCTGGGGATATTGTTTTAATTCTGTTTGGTGGAAGTGGGTCAGAAATAGAAGTATGTAAGTGCCTTAAAAGACATTATATATCGGCTGAAACAGACGAAAAGTATTACAATATGATTTTAGACAGATTAAAGAAAGGTAAAATAGATGAGCAATACCGTCTGCTTTCTCAAAAAACCAAACAGACAACGGTAAATAATCTTTCTCTCTTTAAATTCTAAAATTTTGTCAAGGACAACTTGAAAAGTTTTAAATCCGTGATATTTATGTTTTATGAAGAAGATAAAAAAATAAAAGATTAAAATAGGATTAATTTTTCATTTTTTCTCCTTTTTCTCCTCCAAAGGCAAGTCAGTCGGAGACTTGCCTTTTTTATTTCTTTTTTTAAAAGATATAGATTTGTAAAAATGCCCTCAAAAACTTATCAATTCAAAATCAGGATATTAACTTTTTTAAAAAAATGTGCGATAATATTTATAGATATAAATTCGTAGACCTGGGGCAAAGATGCCAGCTTCAAGGTTCAATTCCTGGGTGGTGTCTTGAACGAAAAAAAGCCCCAACCAAATCCTGGGGTAGCGAACCCTTATATATGGGATTTGGGACAAAGGAAAAGGAACAAAGGAAAAGAATGGCAGGGAAAGATAATCCTGGGTAAAGCCCTGCTGTTCTGAAAAAAGTCCCAGGCATCAAAATGCCCTATAGGGGTATCAAAAGATGGGGGTAAGACATATTACCCTCCGTGTCAAAAAAAGGCCTTTATGGGCCTTCCTAACGCACCACAAGTGCGAAAAAATAAAGTCATCGCGGAAAACCAGCAAAACAGCCGTGGCCATGTATGATTAGCCACCATACAGAGGCCTGCGGTGTCACAACGTCAATGCCCTGCTTGCCACAGGGTATATAGTTGTGACGGCTCTCGCCGGATGTATCGAAAGATACTTGTCCGGTGGGGATGGGGGCTGTGGGGTGAGACTCCCTGCTTCTACCCAATGAGCTTTTGGAGCTGGGCGACCGTGAAACTGTGAGAAAGTGGGTGAAAATCCCATCAGAGGGTAGGCCGTGAGGCTTAAACTCTGCCAGGCGGGGGAGGCTGATACTGGTAACAGTATTAGACGGATGGCCAAAAGCCGATCCGTAACCTGTGTAGGAAATGACACAGGCTCCAAATAGCTCAACCTGTAAAGCATGTTAACCAAACATGCGACCCGGTAAGCATACTAATGGCTGAAGGCCATAAATGTGATGAAGCTATCAGACGAGTGAAAGCCCTTAGGGGTAAGTAACCCGGAGCCTCCAGATCCTGCCGGTATCAGCCTGATAGTGGAGCAAGGCCTAAGGTATGCGCAACTTCTCACAGGTTAAACGGGGAAGGGCCGAACGGTCTGCTTAAAACAGATGCGAGGCCTGGGAGCTGTTCCGAGTAGGTTAAGGACCATGCTTGTGGCGGTATGGTCCTGTCCGGGCAGGCTGGCAACCTACATATAAACCGGGCCGAAAGGAACAAGCCTTGTGTTGCTGGTTTTTCATCAATGAGGGGGTGGCTCCCCCTCTCCTCTATACTTTCCACGGGGCAAGTATAGAGGAGACCCGGGAGGGTCAAAACCATTAAAGCCGGGAGGTGATAAAAATGGTTTTAGATGATTGGACTGAATATATTAAGCAAATTTTGAACTTTGCTGGCCATGGTTATGAGTATTATTGCCCTGTAAACATACCAACAAATAAAAGGGATAAAGCAATCCAAGTGGATAATAAAATCCTGGAAAAATATCCATCATGCAAATGGAATAAAGACCAAAGGTATAAAGCAAAAAAGGCTAATAAGGCCAATTATGCCTACATAAGATGGGACCTATATGGGATAATCTTGCATACCCTTGGACAAGAGTTGGAATGTAACGACCCTGATAGGTTCTATCATCTTAGGGAGAAACCCTATGTGATTCCCGTGGGCGAATGGCTGGAAATTAAAATCTCCAAGGCCAGAACAGGGAAAAAATATACGGCCTATATGTCAAAGGCAAGCTATAGAAACATAAAGGCCTTGTTGTGTGAATATATAGAGCATCGGCAGTGGGATGCATTTATAAAGCATTATTACCGTCTGGAAAACTTACCTGCTTTCTCAGGTATACTTGTCCAGATGGATGAACTGTATCGTTTCTGCCGTGCTGAAATAAAAAGATATAAGGCTAAAGTTGAGCTAAGAAAGCTTACACTTAAAAAAGTGTTTTAGCTTATCAAGTCCGGTATTCTTATCGACACTTAAGTCGCACCCGATAGGACACTGCCGGGCTTTTTTTTGCCTTGACCTTTATAGATATAATATATAATATATCCTCATGGAAAAAATACTTATATCATTACCAAGTGAACTCGCATATAAAATAAAGACTTATATTCCATCAAGAAAGAGAAGCCAGGTTATAAGACGGTTATTAGAGCAGGAGATAGCAAAAAGAGAGAAAGAGTTATATCTAATAGCTAAAGAGGCTGAAAAAGACAAAGCTCTTAATTCTGAAATGTCTGATTGGGATATAACAGCAGGAGATGGTATTGAACCTGAAACGTGGTAATGTCTTTTGGGTAAATCTTGACCCTACTGTAGGATCTGAGATCAGAAAAAAGAGACCCTGTGTTATTATAGGTGCAACGCCAATAAATAAAGCAAGGCGGACCGTAATTGTATTACCCCTATCATCCTCAGGTAGCCCAAGACCACCTATCACAGTAGAAGTTGAATGCTTAGGAAGAAAGGCAATAGCTGTCATAGACCAGATCAGAGCAATAGACAAAAGCAGGTTGCTCGAACAAGCAGGAAGCTTATCAAAAACCGATCTTGAAACCATAGAGAGAGCATTAAGGGTTGTCCTTGGATTATAATTTTCTCTTTTTTTGTTAATTAATCCCCCCTTGGGGGGGTAGGGGGGGTGGTTTCTATTCATAAAAGCAGCAGCAAGCAAAAAACAAACTAACTTTAATGCACAAATTTTTTTATCAGATGATAGTTAATTTTGAACTTTAACCCCAGCTTTTTATTTTAATATTTTAATTATTTTCGGCAGGTGTAACTTATTGAAATCATTGAAGAAAATGCTTCGAAATGTGACAAAAAGGACATCAAATGTGACAAAAAGGACATCAAATGTGACAAAAAGGACATCAAATGTGACAAAAAAATTTTTTTGTCACATTTGATAATATGTGATATATTTTTTTTGTATCACATTTAATAAGGGGGATATTATGACCGATATTGACCAAGAAAAACAACTTGTAGTCCAGAGTAATCCACTAATCGAGGCACAGTATAAGTTAGACCTTATGGCACAGAAGATAATTAGATATCTTGTATCAAAAATTAAACCCGATGATGAAAAACTTGGTAAAGACCATATTTACACCCTTCCTGTTTCTGACTATTGCAAGATTATGGATAGAGAATATAAAACAAAAGTCTTTGAAGATATAAAAGCAGCAGCAGAAAAGCTATTATCAACGAAAATAACAATAAGACGAGGCAAAGAAGTAATCAGAACAACATGGATTGCAAGCTATAAATATCACATGACAGAGGGTTGGTTTGAGTTTTCTTTTTCAGATCATCTCGAAAGAGAACTCTTAAAACTTAAAGACCAATTCACCCAGTATTACCTGAAAAATGTTTCTAAACTTAAATCTCAATACAGCATAAGACTATATGAATTGCTCAAGCAATACGTATCTGCTGGACAACGAAAAATAAATATAGAGGACTTACGGGCTATGCTTGGTATTGAAGAGAATGAGTATAATGTTTTCAGAGATTTTAAAAATCGAATTCTAAAACGAGCTCACGCAGAAATTACCCAAAAAACAGACATAGACTTTGAGTTTAAAGTCATTAAGCTGAGTAGAAAACCCATTGCAATACTTTTCTATGAAATTAAACAAAAAACCTTTATCCCTGATAAAATTTTTGCCTTGATACCGAAAAAATACAGGAGTTCAAAACAAGTGCTAAATCTAACACGCAAATATATTGAGCTTTGTGGTGAGGATTACGTCATCGAAAAGCTCAATTATACCAACGCACAAAAACCCAAAAAGTGGATTAACTACTATAGCATTGTGTTAGAGAACAATTATGGTGAAGGCTATATCGTAGGTCAACAACCATTACCAGGAATTTTAGAAGAGTTAGACCAGGGAGTAACAATTGAAATAAATGGACAAAAATATATCTTCAATGGCGGAACAATCCAAACTGAAAAAGGGGCAATACCACCAAAGTATCTACAAAAGCTGATAAATGAAGGCAAGGCTAAAATTGTCAACAGCGTAAAAGATTGTATTGAAAAAACACGGGCTTAAAATTAAGGAGCGAATTGTTCCTTCATCAAGAAGAAGGAGTTAAAAAAGACCAGCTATCTGGTCAGCCACTTTTTTAGTAATCTCTGCAATAGCTTCCTCAAGATTTATAGACGGGCTAATAGACAATAAAATTTTCCTCTTTATTTTTTTAAAAACTATGCGATAATATTAATATAAATATAATTTCGTAGGTAACGAAAAAAATCGGTGTATGGGATGCCGTAAAGTAATATAGGGTCCTAATCCCAAACGGCATCGTGAAAGCCATCTGATTAGCATCACTATAGGTCCTATGGCGAACTTCATTTCTACCCACCGTAGGATATAAACCTATGGATAGTGCTTGAACGAAGGGTAGAACGAACCCTTATATATGGGATTTGGGTAAAGGGTAAACAATAACATTTTAGGTGGTTTTGTCCTCAAAAAAATTCCTAGAGTTCTATTTAAATGCGTTTTAAACGCATCCAAAAGGTGAGGTATATAGAAATATATATCTCCACATCAAAAAATCGCTTATAAGTGAAATATGGCGATTCTAAGCTAAAAAAAAACCGATACAACAACAAAGGTTGGTTAATTTTCTGGGCAACAGGCCAAAGTAAAAAGAACGGTCTGATCATATAGAAAAGTCAGCAACACAGCCGTGGCCATGTATGATTAGCCACCATACAGGGGCCTGCGGTGTCACAACGTCAATGCCCTGCTTGCCACAGGGTATATAGTTGTGACGGCTCTCGCCGGATGTATCGAAAGATACTTGTCCGGTGGGGATGGGGGCTGTGGGGTGAGACTCCCTGCTTCTACCCAATGAGCTTTTGGAGCTGGGCGACCGTGAAACTGTGAGAAAGTGGGTGAAAATCCCATCAGAGGGTAGGCCGTGAGGCTTAAACTCTGCCAGGCGGGGGAGGCTGATACTGGTAACAGTATTAGACGGATGGCCAAAAGCCGATCCGTAACCTGTGTAGGAAATGACACAGGCTCCAAATAGCTCAACCTGTAAAGCATGTTAACCAAACATGCGACCCGGTAAGCATACTAATGGCTGAAGGCCATAAATGTGATGAAGCTATCAGACGAGTGAAAGCCCTTAGGGGTAAGTAACCCGGAGCCTCCAGATCCTGCCGGTATCAGCCTGATAGTGGAGCAAGGCCTAAGGTATGCGCAACTTCTCACAGGTTAAACGGGGAAGGGCCGAACGGTCTGCTTAAAACAGATGCGAGGCCTGGGAGCTGTTCCGAGTAGGTTAAGGACCATGCTTGTGGCGGTATGGTCCTGTCCGGGCAGGCTGGCAACCTACATATAAACCGGGCCGAAAGGAACAAGCCTTGTGTTGCTGGTTTTTCATCAATGAGGGGGTGGCTCCCCCTCTCCTCTATACTTTCCACGGGGCAAGTATAGAGGAGACCCGGGAGGGTCAAAACCATTAAAGCCGGGAGGCTATATATGGTTTAAGACTTAAGATTGGTCAACCCTGACCAAAAAAAATACACATTGGGGTTAGGGCCTCAATTATAGAGGCCCTTTTTTTTAAAAAAAATTAAAGGGGGAATTTTATGGTTGTAAATAATTGGGTAGGGTATATCAAGCAAATCTTAAACTTTACTTGGCATGGATATGAATACATTTGTCCTATATTTATCCCAGCCAGAAAGTCAAACAGGCTTGGACAAATAGATAAGAAGATTCTGGGGAAATACCCTGCTTGTGAATGGGATAAAGACAAAAAATACAAAGCCAAGAAATCTGGTATGGCTAATTATGTTTATCTGAGGTGGGAGCTTTGTGGGGCGATTTTACATACATCAGGAAGGGTTACAGAACTAGAGGACTCTGATACTTTTTATCACTTAAGTGAAAGGCCATATAAATTTTCGGTTGGTTCTTGGATTAGCATAAAGATTGGAAAAGCAAGGACTGGAAAGAAGTATACAGCATACCTAACAAAGGAAAGTTACAGAAGTATAAAAGCGGTGTTACGTGAAAATATAAAACACCAGCGTTGGGATGAGTTCCAAAAGTACTATTCTCGTTTGGAGAACTTACCTGCTTTCTCAGGAATACTTTCACAAATAGATGAACTTTATCGTCTTTTTCGTAATGAACTTAAACAATATGAAACAAAAGTAGCTATAAATAAGCTTAAGCTAAAAAAAGTTTATTAACCGTTTTTTCAAACATTACTATTTACAGCCAATGTCAGGCTTGAAGAAGTTTTTATCAAAGTTCGGTTTGGTTGGTTTGTCCATAAAAGCAGCAGCAAGCAAAAAACAAACTAACTTTAATGCACAAATTTTTTTATCAAATGCTACTTTTTTTTTGTCCTCAACCCTAGCTTTTTATTTTAATATTTTAATTATTTTCGGCAGGTGTAACTTATTGAAATCATTGAAGAAAATGCTTCGAAATGTTAGAAAAAGGACATCAAATGTTAGAAAAAGGACATCAAATGTTAGAAAAAGGACATCAAATGTTAGAAAAAAATATTGACTAACATTTAACATTTATGTTAGAAGTTTTTAACTTATAACATTTAATAAGGGAGATATTATGACCGATATTGACCAGGAAAAACAGCTTGTAATCCAAAGCAATCCACTAATTGAGGCACAGTATAAATTAGACCTTATGGCACAAAAGATAATTAGATACTTGGTGTCAAAGATTAGACCCAGCGATGAAAAACTTGGCAAAGACCATATTTACACTCTTCCCGTTTCTGATTACTGTAAGGTCATGGATAGAGAATATAAAACAAAGGTCTTTGAAGATATAAAAGCAGCAGCAGAAAAGCTATTATCAACTAAAATAACAATAAAACGAGGCAAAGAAGTAATCAGAACAACATGGATTGCAAGTTATAAATATCATATGACAGAAGGTTGGTTTGAGTTTTCTTTTTCGGACCATCTCGAAAGAGAACTCTTAAAACTTAAAGACCAATTCACCCAATATTATCTGAAAAATGTCTCTAAACTCAAATCTTCATACAGCATAAGATTGTATGAATTGCTCAAGCAATACGTATCTGTTGGACAACGAAAGATAAATATAGAGGACTTACGGGTTATGCTTGGTATTGAAGAGAATGAGTATAAAGAATTTAAAAATTTTAAAAGTCGAATTTTAAAACGAGCCCACGCAGAAATTATTCAAAAAACGGATATAGATTTTGAATTTGAGGCCATTAAGCTGAGTAGAAAACCCATTGCAATACTTTTCCATGAAATTAAACAAAAGACTTTTATTCCTGACAAAATCTTTGCTTTGATACCAAAAAAATACAGGGACTCAAAGCAGGTGCTAAATCTAACACGCAAATATATTGAGATTTGTGGTGAGGATTATGTCATAGAAAAGCTTAACTATACCAACGCAAAAAAGCCTAAAAAATGGGTTAGCTACTATAGCCATACGCTAGAAAATAACTATGGTGAAGGCTATGTAGCAGGTCAACAACCATTGCCAGGGGTTTTTGAAGAGTTAGAAGATGGGACAACAATAGAAATCAATGGACAAAAATATATCTTCAATGGCGGAGCGATCCAAACTGAAAAAGGAGCGATACCACAAGGATATTTGCAAAAAATGTTAAGTGAAGGCAAGGCTAAAATATTTAATAAAAATTAAGATAATTTTTATAATAAGGAGGCATTAATTTGACAGAATATATTCCTATAAAAATAGAAAATAAAATCAAATATTCAAGCCAGGAATTAAACAGTTTACAACGCTTATTCTCTTTTTCATAAACCGGAGTATTTTAAAGAATTAAAAAAAGACAATTTATTAATAGCTATAGACGTTTTTAAAGACTTACTAAAACAATAGTATTAAAAAAAATATTAATAAAAAAAAACACTTTGAACTTTTTCAAAAAAATGTGCGATAATATTCATAGATAAATTTAGTAGGCTGGGGCAAAGATGCCAGCTTCAAGGTTCAATTCCTGGGTGGTGTCTTGGACGAAGAAGCCCCAACCAAATCCTGGGGTAGCGAACCCTTATATATGGGATTTGGGACAAAGGAAAAGGAACAAAGGAAAAGAATGGCAGGGAAAGATAATCCTGGGTAAAGCCCTGCTGTTCTGAAAAAA